>ERZ1023881.125-NODE-125-length-34108-cov-58.173142_pt1 | contig 34108 bp, 27 predicted proteins | sample MGYA00380393_ERZ1023881 | MGnify/ENA primary metagenome ERZ1023881 (study PRJEB33179, sample SAMN07449004) | human gut metagenome | biome: Human-gut; feature: Human associated habitat; material: Faeces | host: Homo sapiens | place: India: Bhopal | collected... | reverse complement strand
CTCAAAACAAAAGCCCAAATCTGCTATTTTTTGCTTTTTTAGTCATTCTTTTTCAGGAAAAACAGCCTTTACAGCATTTACCGCATCAGCTACTTTCAAGGTAACCTTGGCATATGGTCTGAACAAATCGACAGTTGGTGTACCATTCAAGAGAGTCTCTAAAGATACGCTACCCCAACATATAGGGTTGTTTGTATCTATTTCTCTATATGCAGCTTGCAGGTCTTTTGCTTCTTCTTCTGTGAGGTCATTTATATTTGTTACCAGATGAACCGTTTTAGTTCCAGATGGGACTTTACTGATTGTTGCCTGATACGTTCCGTCTGCATTCTTGCTTCCAATGTTGACATTCGCCATACCTTTGTAAGTATTGCTTTCGCCATAAAACACAGCAGTAACTTTACTAATGCTTTCATCAGCGCCCGCTCTAGTATTAATTTTCTTTTCGGAGAAGTTGGGCAACTCAATGTTCAAGGTTACCCCCTCGGCAGGGATTTCATCCCCGCCGAGACCGATAGTCTCCATTGCATCCTTGCAAGAAACAAGGCTTAGGAGCAATCCTATCCATATCATTAAATGCTTAATCTTCTTCATTTTTCCAATATTATTTATTCAGTTACGTCCGAAGGCTTACCTTGATACCATTTTCCATTTTCGTAATAGCCGGTATCACCCTTGAAACTATTTCCATTGAAGAGCAAAAGTACTTCACCGTCATTCAGTTTGATTTTGATATCTTTGTTATGCTCACCTTTGATAGCTTTCAATGTGATGACTGTTTTCCACCATTTACCCTTCTGTTCGCATTCCCAGGAGTTGCCGTGGTCTACATTTTCATCTGAATTTTCATCATGAATCTTGAACAGATCACTCGTCGAATCTCCAGCAATACCATATTCCTTATACCATCCCATTGTTTTCTTTTCTGTATATATGGTAATCTTCAAATCCTCAATTTCTGGCATGTCATCAAATATATGATATACAGGATCTGAAGTTGGATCATAGACTATCCAGCCTTCACGATCTTCATAATCGAAGAGAGGAATACCTGGTTCTCGATGGTGAGGACAACGATGTAAAGTATAACCCAAATTAAGATCTTGATTGTTGTTGAACATAATCAACGTCTCACCTGGTTTTATGAACCTGTTTTCAGTAGTCTCTTTTTTCACTACTGGCTCCATATCTACCTTAAAGTCTTTATAATACCAGCCCTTGTTGGTATTGTCGGCTTTCATGGCTTCACCAGGCCATTCATCTTTGCTAGCATCACCCTTAGTATATATCCATCTTTTTTGTGTCAAAGTACTGGTTCCTGCTGATGTTTCACCAATCTGGGTATACATATAGATGTGATGGTTGTCTTCTTTTGCAGTATTCTTACCTCCATCATTATCCCAGCCGTCGTACCAGTTGTTATCGCCACCTTCTGTCATTATTGCCGTAAAACGATCAATATTTTTACTTCCATTATATTTACTGCGGTCATTAATCGCTCTGAAATAGATACGATAGTCGCCGACAGGAGGACTTACCAATACACGGATGGTTTCAAATTCTACACCTGCTGTCGGTTTTTTAGGTTTTACCTTAAATTCATGAACAGTAGTTGTTACAGGGTCTGTTGTAGCAGTAACTGTGAAAGTTCCTGTTGCATTTCCTGCAGCCGATGGATCCAATTGCATTTCTATAGTGGAGGTACCTATTGTAGAGCTTGTCTTTTCCAATTCTACACCACCAAGATTGGTATCCCATGTAACAACCTTAGTATTCGTTGGTTTACCTGCTTCATAGTAGATAACGAATTCCTTTGGTGTAACATCCAGATAAGGTGTAACATCATAATGTACATCTATGTATTTCTTGAGGTTATTTGCCTTGAGCCATACTTTAGCAGTACCTGTATATACACCACTATAGGCAGAATAGTTAATATCCTTATTTATTCTGAACTTAATCTGCTTTGTAAGTATTTCCAGTTCTGGTATAATCAGATCTTTACCATCAATCTTTGTCTCACAACCAATATTTTCTGGTGTAATGGTTGCATTCGACTCATAGTTAATGAAATCGGTTGTCGTTGACGTAACACTAGCCTCCGTCTTGCTTACCCACAAAGTGGTATGGTTGAAGTCGGCAGAAATATTCTCCATTTCCCAGGGCTTCACACTTACCTTGCAATCCAGATCCATATTACCGAGGGTCTTGATAGCACCGGTAATCTCATAGAAGGTACCGCGAGGGAATACGGGTACTTCTGTGGTGCTGGTTTCATTCTTCTTATGACCCAAATCGATGCGATAATTGTTGTCTACAGAACCACCTACATTACCATTGATGGTAAGATAACTGCAGTCGGATACTGATGAGATATATCGCTCTGGGAGATAATAGGTCTGCTGGAAAAGCCATTTGCCAGCAGCATTATCTGGAGCATCTTTCGCAGTTCCAGTTCCTACGATATCATCTTTGTTATTTGTTGTTGACGCAGATCTGTTGTATGTCCAATCGGTATAGTATACGGCAGCTCTAGATGATGCCTCATACGGAGTACTTGGAATACCCTTCTTGTATGCTTCTTTATCTTCATTATTTGGCCAAGTTGGAGTCTCAAATTTACCGCCCCAGTAAAGATGGGTAAAAGGAGAGAGTTTATCGGCTGAAATACTGTTGATGCTAAAGGTCTTGCCTCCGAAATTGGTTGCAACTTCTGCGTTACTTGGATCGAAGATAAGATTCAGCTTAACCTTTACGCATGTAAACTTCAGGTTAGCTGCTACCTCTGTATATTTATCACCCGCAGCTTTAATCACGGTTTCAGCGAGATTGCCTGCGTCATCCTTAGGTTCGTAAATCATCGGGATATTGGTGCATACAGGCATACCTGTTGTACTTGTAGGTCTGTAATCGAGTACTATTTTTTTGAGATCATCTTCTGTTTGGATATTCTTACCACTCAACACCTTGTTCATGTTGGCAACCACATAGATATGGTAAGTGCCCGGCTCGATATTGAGCTGATAGTTAGCTACATGCTGCTCTACCATCATTGTAGCCAGTGGGGCAGGGAGCGTCTCTACCAGGAGCTTGCCATCATTTCCTGTAGGGAAAGCATAGAGAGTCAGGTCGTTAATCTGGCATTCATCTACCGTAGCATTATAGGTAGGAAGGCCGGAAGCATCGTCGGCACGGGTGCCGCGGCTGCTGAGCACGGTTGGCACGAGTACATGCAAGTTGCTTTCTGACGAAATGGGGGCGCGCTCGCCTCCAAGTTCGTCAGAGCAACTTACTGTAACCAACAATATAAACCAACTAACTAAACTTAAAATGAAATCTCGTATTTTCATTGTTTCTAATTTTTAAAGTCAAATACTCTTATGAGCTAAATGCCCGGAAGGGGCTCTGACACCTGAAACGATTAGAAATCGACACGCTGGATGCGCTTGCTCCAATCCAGGATGGAAATGCTGAGCTGCACATACTTCCACTGGTTGCCCTGGAGGAAAAAGTCGAGCTTGTAGTCGTACTCACGGTCCAGGAATTCCTGTGCTGAATATTGGCGGGCTTCGAAGGCGCCACGACCTTGAGCCAGACAGTCAGCAAGATTAATGCGTGCCACCTCTTCGCCTGTAGTCTTGTTCGTGATGGTAAGGATGGCGTTCTTGTCGTTTTCTTCTGCCGGATGCCAGATGAGTCGGGAGAACATGAGGGCGGCATGAGCGGTGCGCTCCTTTACATTGCCCTCGGTATCCTTAAACTCAGTGGTCCAGGTGTAGTATGGGGTATATGTCAACTCCTCGTCGGGGAGGAGAGAGTTGTCGTAACTGATATCGCCGTTGGCATTGGTTATCTGATAACTGAAGTCATCGGCATTGATGTTGGCAGGCTCGTCGGTCTGATGCAGGCTGATGGTGAGCTGCTTGGTATCACGAACCAGACCGATGGTATGGCGTGTAACCTGCAGGTCTTTTACTTCAACCAGTTCGTTGCTGAGTCCTTGCCAGAGTGTATCGAGGGGTTGGCTCTGGTTGTTCACCTTGCCCTGTTCGCGGTCGAGTCGTGCATGGAGGGCGGTGATGTTGTCACCCTGCTGTGGCAGAGCTATCTGGAATTTGGCACCTGGCTGTGCGAGTGCATCTTCGTATTTCTTTTGGAAGGCGAAGGTTGCGAATCGGTATTTGCCCGGTTCCAGATTGATTCGCATGGCATAGTTAGGGTCCTTGAGCGGCTGTGATGTCGCATCGTTATAGGCATCATGGCGAGCAATGAAGTTGCCCTGCTCGTCGTATACGAATACGCTGAGTCCGCCCACATGATCATTGAACATGTCGGCACGCTGCACGTTGTAGTCGTACTTGAACTGCAAGTCAACACCCATGTCACAAGGAGGCAGGTCGTCGTGCATCAAGTCGTTGCAGCTGCTGAGCATACTGCCCGCCATGATGAATCCCCATCCCATGCATATATTCTTGATCCAACTGTTAAACTTCTTGTTTGCCATGATGCTTATCTGTTTTATGAAAAAGTAAAGTGTATAAATTGATTCTTATTCTTCCGATATAGCCAGCCGCTCCTTAGCGCTAGAGCGGCTGAGCTATATATAATAATGTGAAATGGATTACAAATCGAGCGTGCTAGAACGCTTAGCCCAGTCAAGTATCTTCACGCTGACATTGATATACTTAGTATCCTCATCGTCTGGATCACCAGGCTTAACCTTTGGAACGTCTGGATAACCAGGACCGCTAATGCTATTGACAGTAAAGTCGTACCAGTTGTTGCGGAGTACTCCGTAACGGCCGAGATACTTCTCGTTATCTGTGCCATAGGTTTCACCAGGCTTCCATTTTGTAAAGTCGTCCCCAAAGTGCTTGATACGAGCAATATAATAACTCTCACCATTCTGATAAGTCTTGATACCTACACCCTTAGACAGATCAAAACCAAGCTTGTTGTTAATCTGATCTACAATAGCTGCTGTCTTGTCATCTTCACCCGACTTAATAGTTACATTTGTTGCATCCAAAACGTGAGTACCTGCTGCCTTGATTCCGTCATTCAGAGTAACTGTAACGCCTGCTGTAGTATGAAGAACTTCTTCTGCCTTACTCTTAATTTGTTCAGCAAGAGTAGTTACTGTCCAAATGTCAGAACTGTTGCCAATCATAAAGAAAGTCTTGTCTGTCTCTGTTGCAACAGCACTTGGAGTATAAGTAGCCTTAAGAAGGACACGGGTAGTCTGACCTTGCTTCATGTTGTTAAGGTCGAAGGTGTTCTCCAAGCAATACAATGGCTTATCAGAACCAGAACCGGCATTCCATGTAACTCCAGTTCCATTGGCTTCAGCTAAAGTAAATTGTTCACCACATTTTGTCAAGTCCGATAAGTCCATGCTGTAGTTAGGGTCGATACCCCAATATACACGCTTGAAAGCACCTATTGCAGAAACTTGGCTTACAAAACGATCTGTTTTCCCAGCAATATTGCTCCAAATTTTTGGATAAGAAGGAATAGTTTGGCTTGTAGATGTTAAACCACCTTTCAACCCTGCTGTAACATGTACTGGGAATGAGTACTTGTTGATAACATCCAAAGCCCAGCTTTCAATTTTTACGTTATCACTTTTATATTTGTTTCCTGTAGCGTTGGCACCAGCTGTTGCAAAATAATTGCTTGTACCGCTTGGACCTACAGTAACCTTTGCCAAACCACGTTCTACGTGAACCGTTGTACCAGGTTTACTATGTGCCTCTTCCTTTGTTCTATAGATACCCTTTATTGGCACGAGGGTTGTTGGCTCTTTATCAACATCTTTGAATTCTGGAGCATTAGCCATATAGAAACCTTTTTTATAATCAATAAGGTTTTTTACCGTTGCGGCATTCCAAGTTCCATATGTGTCAGTAGAACTAGGCATACTGACCTTGTCTTTGTTATCATCATCATATTTATTGTTAAGGATAACCAATGCATAGTAATCGCAATTCTCACCTTCACCAACGGAAGCCTGCTTGAGCTCAGCTGTGATAGTTGCTTCTGTAGTGATACCATTAGCAGTATCGCCTTTCTTCCAAGGCTCCAAATTTCCGAGTGGGACTGTTTCAACGAACGTGTAGTCATTTTCAGATGTTCCTGCCTTCTTAAAAATAAGGAGTGTAGCATCATTTACTGCATACTCAGAAGCTGTACCGCCATCAAAGTTGTCGATTTCTGCACGTGTACCCCTTGTTGTAGGCAAATCGATAGTAATAGATGCATAGCTTGCACCTGCTTCGTTAGTACCAGTACCTGAACCTGCGGTTCCCAGGTCCTCATTGCTTGAGCAGCTTGCTGTCATAGCTGCGATGACAGCCAAGCCAAATAAATGTTTAATCTTCATAATTTTTGAAAGTTAAGCTTGTATATAATCGTTATTCTCTAATTTTCTGTTATTCCAATTCCTTTATCTGCTTGAAGACATCTCTTACACGCTCTGCCTCTTTCGAGTTGCCTGCCTTGGCAAGATGCTTTTCGGCAGAAGTAAGGTCACCTTTCTGCAAATCGGTGCAGGCGGCATTGAGATTCGCAGTCTCATCATCTGGGAAGAGGCGGACAGCAATGTCGAATACCTCGTTAAACTCTGGCGAACCCGGCTCGTAAGTCTGTGCCACCAGGAACATCTCCTGCAGAGAAAGCTGCTGTGGTTTGGTCTTCAATATCTCCTTGGCTTCTTCGATGCTGAACGGACGAACCATGTAGGTTACCGTATAGTCGCTATGACGGAGACGAGGATAGATATGATCCAGGATGTAGCGGTAACTTGCCGGATGGAGCTTTCTGATCTTCAGGTCCTTATCGTCGGGAGCCAGCGAGGAGTTAGCTATCTCGAGAATTGCTTCCTTATCAGCCAGATGACTAGCCTGAATCTTCTTCTTGAATCCTTCCCAGTCTTCCGGTGTAGCCTGATAGGTAAAGAGCTTGCTGTTTAAGGTGTAGAGGCTGCTCACATATTTGCGGAGAGCAGCTGCACGCTCGTTGGCAAGGCGCTTGTTGTTGGCATACGAACCATCAGGCGAAGCAAAACCGTGGATATCAATATCTGTGATTTCAACGTTCTTGTCGTTCTTCACCAGGTCGATGGTGGAAGTAATCTTCTTCAGCTCAGTAGCATTCTCACGGAAGTTGGCAAGGATATTACTCTTGTTAACCACAAAGCTGAGATAAGCTTCACCCTTTTCGGCTCTCACCTTCTTGGCTTCCGCCTTCGGCTGCACGAAGAAGTCCTTCGTAATCTTCGGTGTACGGTCGATATCCGCAATCGGTGTATTGTCCTGTTCTATCAGGTTGCCGCATCCGCAGAGATCTTCCTTCACCGAGAGTTTGAACTTCTTCATCCATTTCTGATAAGGAACAGACTGGGCGAAGTAAACTTGCTGACTGGTCTTGTTCTTGCGGGTAAGAACCTGTGCCTGCGGATTCTTCTTGCTGTCGGCAAGTCGGCGGTATCTTACAGCCTGGTTTCTACCCTGGATGATGATAGGGTTGAGAGCGATAGAATCAGTTCCTACCATTACCGGTGTGAAAACAATCTGCTGCTCTGATTTCATCTTCAAATCGTTCAGATTCATACGGAAGGCAACGTCCATCTGGTTGCCGTTCTTGCGTGCTAAAACACTGTCTACCTGAATCTTGCCCCCTGCCAGCTGTTGAGCCTGAGCAGGCATGATGCCCTGAGAAAAGAGTATGCAGAGGGGCGAAATGACCGCATAAAGCTTCATTTTATCCATATTATGATTTCCCTAAAATTTTTTTGTATTCTGTCTAGTTATTACGTGTTTATATTGTCGGTTTAAAACAACAGTTAAATTAAATTCTTAGAACACGTATATGAGAGATAGTGCGGCTTTTGTAGGGCCCACATAGTTGCGGTTGTCTTTGTCGAGACATTTTTCGCATCGTCCGTAAAGCTTGTAAGGACTGTAGGCATATCCCAAACCGATAGAGCCTTCGAAATTGAGGTGCTTATTGAGTAACCACTGATAGCCGTAGGTGAGGCCTCCACCAACATACCAGCCTTCATAGTGCCTGCCCTCCAGAGTTTTCGGCAGGATGCCGAAGGGCATGTCAATGTTTTTAATGTTGTATTCACCGCCTAGGGCATGGATTCCGAAGAAATGGCCTCCAAACTTCTGGCAGGTGTACCATCTGTATTCTGGCATAACATTCCAGAATCTCATCTTCTTGTCGCCCGAGAACTTCCAGGAGTTCAGGGTGCCGAAGAGTTGGAAGGTTGTTTTCTTGCCCGTGCCGATTTCGATGCCGGCGTTGGCAGATGTAGAAGCCCATCCCAGTAAGTTGGTCTTCAGAGCGACCTCCTGCGCTCGCGTCGTTGCCAATGAAAGAATCAGCAGCAGCAACATAGCTGATTTTATGAATGTTTGCTTCATCTTATCTTTACTTTTATATTTGGTTTCGTTTATATTAAACTTAGTCTTCGTTTGCTAGTTGGTATCTTTTTTCGGCTGCAAATTTAAGAGGAATTTCTATGGTAAACAAGAAAATATTTCAAAAAGGTTATATTTATCTATGCAAACGTTTGCACGTTTTATGCAACCTGTTTGCGTACACACATCATAAAGCACTCTTTGTCTGGAGAAGTTTCGCTTTCCATGTCTTCTGAAGAGATAGAGTTTTTCTGATGATCCTCTTTCTCCTCAGGAAACAAATTGAGTTCTACATATTTTGCTTGGTTTACTTTTGATTCTTTTTTCATTTCTATTAGCCTCCTATATCTATGAATCTCCTATTCATATTAATGGATATCAGACTCTTCTGCTGCTGATGCTTTGTTTTCCCTGGGTTGTGGGTTGGGTACGAAGCCAAGGATGGCAACCAGACAACTCATCAGAGGACTGATGATGTTGAAGAAGCAGAAGGGGAGATAGACAAGTGTCGGGATACCAAGAACCGTACTCTGCGTCATACCGCAGGCTGTCCATGGAACCAATACGCTCGTTACGGTAGCGCTATCCTCTGTACTTCGGCTCAAGAGTTCCGGACGATAGCCTCGTTCGGCATACTCATCCTTATAGATAGATGCATTCATAATAATGCTCAGGAACTGGTCGCCCATAACGAGATTGAGCAAGACGCCCGATGTCACGGTGCTGCAGACAAGTGATACGGTGCTGTGGATGCTTTTCAGGAGCATGTGGGTAATGGCGTGGAGCATGCCGCTGGCTACCATACATGAACCGAAACACATGGCACAGAGGATGAGCCAGATGGTATTGAGCATGCCAGCCATACCTCGGGTGGCTACGAGATCATTGATGTTAGCCATGCCGCAATCTACCTGGGTATGGGTATAGCAGGTGGTCATGATTCCTTCAAAGAGGCTTTTGGCAGAGATGCTGTCTTCACCTGCTATTCCTACAAGTACTTCCGGCTGGAGAATGAGGGCACAGATGCATGCTGAAAGGGCTGAAAGAAGAAGTGTGATGAGAGATGGAGTCTTACGGTAAATGAGCCATCCTGTAAAAGCCGGAACGAGCATGGTAAACAGAGAGATATTGAATCCATGGCTCAGACCGGTGAGATACTGGCTTATATCCACTGGCTTGGAATCATAGCAGAGTCCGATGATAAGATAGAGTACCAGCGAGAGCAGGATGCTTGGTATGGTAGTATAGAGCATATAGCGGATATGTGAGAAGAGATCCGCTCCGGCTATACTCGAGGCAAGGACGGTGGTATCGCTCATAGGCGAGAGTTTATCCCCGAAATAGGCACCGGAGATAATAGCTCCAGCGGTGTAGGGGGCTGGTATTCCCAGGGCATCACCGATTCCCATCAGAGCAATACCGATGGTGGCAATAGTGGTCCATGAGGTTCCCGTCATCACAGAAATGATGCTGGAGATGATGCATGCGCAGGGAAGGAAAAAGGTTGGCGACATGATCTGTACACCATAATATATTAATGTAGGTACTACGCCACTGATCATCCAGGTAGCTGACATCATTCCGATGAGCAGCAGGATCAGGATAGATACTCCGGCATCGCCCACGGTCTTTTTGATCATCTCTTCAAAGATATTCCATTTCATCCTATAGATGCCCATACCGAGTGCTACACAAACGGCAGTGGCTATCATGAGGGCCACCTGAGAGGCACCAGCCAGGGCATCATCAGGGAAGATTTTGACAACCAGGACGATGAGGGTGATAAGTACTGCCAGCGGTATGACAGAAATAAAAGGATGTGGTGCAACTGGCTGCAGAGACGAGCAGGATGCCTGATTCTCTGCAGCTTGAGATTTCTGTTTCTTTTCTTCTTGTTCCATTTGTTAATATTCTCTTATCATTTTAGTCTTTCATTTACTTTGCGTTTTTATCCGTTTCTTCAACGCTTTTCTTCTGTGTATTCGGCAAGAATCCTGCTATGATGCCGAGCAATGGCAGGAAGGCACTCACCTGGAAGATAAACTCGATGCACGTCTTGTCTGCTAACCAGCCGAAGAAAGCAGAGCCTAAACCTCCCAAACCAAACATCAGTCCGAAGAAAATGCCGGCTATCAGTCCTACTTTATCTGGCATCAGGTCGGTGGCATATACCACGATGGAAGAGAAAGCCGAGGCAATGATCAATCCTGACAGGAAGGTAAAGATGATGGTCCACGTGAAGTTGACGAAAGGCATGGCGATGGCGAAAGGTGCTGCTCCCAGAATGGAAAACCAGATGACATACTTTCTGCCGAACTTGTCACCCAGCATTCCTCCTGCCACAGTTCCTATGGCAAAGGCTGCAAGGAACACGAAGAGACACAGCTGTGAAGTCTGTACCGAGACACCGAACTTATCCATCAGGAAGAAGGTGAAGTAGCTCGTGATGCAAGCCGTATAAAAATACTTGGAGAACACGAGCATGATGAGGATAAACAGTGCCCAATACTTCACCCTTTTGGAAATATGGGTATTGAGAAGCGGTTGTTTCTGCGGATGGTTCACCACGTAAGCCAGTCGTGCCTTGTACCAGACTCCCAATCTTACCATGATGATGGCAGCGAGGAGGGCTGCAAGGGCAAACCAGGAGATGGCATGCTGTCCGAAAGGCAGGATGATGATGGCAGCCAGCAGCGGACCTACTGCCGATCCGCCATTGCCGCCCACCTGAAAGATAGATTGTGCCAGACTCTTCTTGCCTCCCGATGCCATCTGTGCCACTCTTGAAGCTGTGGGATGAAACACGGATGAGCCCAGACCGACGACGCTCACAGCCAGGAGAATCAGAAAATAATTCTCGGCAAAAGCCAGCAGGAGCAGACCCACCAAGGTGAAGCACATGCCGAGGGAAAGAGCATAGGGACGGGGATGCTTGTCAGCATAAAGCCCCGTAAAAGGTTGCAGAATAGAAGACGTCATCTGGAAGACCAGCGTGATGATACCTATCTGTGCAAACGAGAAGTCGAACTTATCCTTCACAATCGGATAGATGGAAGGGATAATCGACTGAATCATATCATTCAAGAAATGGGAAATACTACAGATGATGAGCATGGAATATACCGTACCCTCTACCATCTTAGGATTTCCCTTGATTTTACTACCTATTGACTTGATGTTCATTGTATTAATTTAAATTATTCTTTTTCATACAGTTCTATCGGCAAACCATCTGGATCGCTGAAGAACACAAATCATTTCATTACTTCTTGAATTTTCATGCCAAGTAGTGCTTTTCGTGCAAAGGTAACTAAAATTTCCAGATTACGCAAGAAAAGGTCCTATATAATATTCTTTTTATAAAAAATTATTATTTCATGGAATTTTTCTTGGTTATTTGCCATTGTTAACCTTTTTTCTTAACTTTGCATGCTTTCTATTTTCTAAGGGTGATTATGGTAAATAGGCGTTATGAGAAAAAGAAAGTAATGCCCACTGATACCTGAAATAAGGCTATTTTTGATTAATTAATAGTTATTTTACTCACATTTTAGCAAATATCATTACCTTTGCAATTTGTATGGTTATATCATCGACTCACAGACGGGTACTTCTGACAGAAGTAAAATAGAAACAGAATAAAGAAATTAGTTAAAATTAAAACACGTAATATTAAGAATATGATTTCATTTGAAAGTGATTACAACAATGGTATGCTGCCAGAGATTCTAGAAGCTCTTGGCAAGACAAACGGTGATAAAACATCTGGTTATGGTTTTGATCCATACTCAGAATCTGCAAAAGAGAAAATCCGCAAGGCTGTGGACAATGAGAATGCAGAAGTCTTCTTCCTGATAGGCGGTACGCAGACCAACACCACGGTCATTGATTCCGTCCTCATGGGATGCGAAGGAGTAATCTGTGTGGAAACCGGACATATCGAGGTACATGAATCAGGAGCAGTAGAAGCTTTCGGGCATAAGGTCATTACCCTGCCAGGAAAAAACAGCAAGCTGACAACCGGCACCCTGTCAGCCTATATGGATTCCTTCCTAGCCGACGAATCGCATCCTCACATGGTACAGCCAGGCATGGTTTATATCTCGATGCCAACTGAGTTCGGAATGGTCTACACCAGAGAAGAACTGGCTGCGCTGTATGCAACCTGCCAGAAATATGACCTCCGTCTCTTCATCGATGGTGCACGACTGGGATATGGTCTGGTTTCAGCGGCATGCGACTATGACTTGCCATTCCTTGCAAAACATTGTGATGTATTCTATATCGGCGGAACCAAGGTGGGTGCCATGATGGGAGAAGCTGTGGTATTCTCGGGCATGAAGGCACCGAAATACTTCTTCACCAACGTGAAGCGTCATGGAGCCTTGCTTGCCAAGGGCAGAATGCTCGGCATCCAGTTTGACACGCTGTTTACGGATGAGCTCTATTTCAAGATATCGCGCCATGCCATCGCTATGGCTACCCGCATCCGCAGCATCTTCGAAAAGCATGGTATCGCCATTGCCTACGATTCTCCAACCAATCAGCAGTTTGTAGTACTCTCACCTGCCCTCTACGAAGCCCTTTCCCAAAAAGTAGCATTCGAGATATGGGAAAGAAAGAGCGAACATGAAATCATCTGCCGATTCGTGACAAGCTGGGCAACAAAGGAGGAAGAACTCGACGAGCTAGACCGTATTCTTCAAGCTTACGCTTAAGAAGGCTAAGGATGGTTCTCCTCCAGAATCATCCTTAACAATTCTTCATTTGCCTCGTTGTTAATCTCTGCATCCTCCAACTCGGAGAAATAGTCAAGCGTAGCTGAACATTCGCCTGTAATATCTATCCCTATCACTTTTTCATGGGCATAGATGATGCGAAGCACGGCTTGGAGCTGCATAAGTGTCATATCTCCATTGCTCCAGTCGGTGATGGCATCCTGCTTTCTCAATACATCCTTATCTATGGATATGTAAACCGGCTCATGTATAAGTTTACCAGCCTTCGACGGCCAAGCCTGGTGATGGTCTATCTCTGCCTGACTGTAGAACAACACCCTCTCTCTTAAGTGAACAGGCACCTGGGCTATCAACTCGTCCGATGCCCCCACAATGATAATGTGTTTGACAAACGGGTTCTTCTCCAAAACATCTCTCACCCAACCACCACACGACACAACACCCTCCCATTCCGGTTGCTGCATATCCGGATGATGGTCAAAAACTATCAGGGAAAAAGGTTCATGGAGCCTGGATACCCAATATTCGGTAAGATAGTGGAAATCTCCAGAATCGATGAAATGAACAGCCTCGGCAGGAAAAGGAGCCAATCGGCGGTGCAGTTCCTTCCTACCCTCTTCGTCACAATAGCAGTCTACCCCTTTCATGTCCCGGCAATCTACATGGACGATATTCCTATTTGAAGCAAATGCCTCCAAGTCGTATACGCCGGTAAAGTTAAGGAGAATGATCTTTTTTTTATCTTTCATGTTGAATCTGAGAACTTATATGTCTTTTGTATCATCTTTAAAATGTACAAAGGTACGTATTTTTTCTCGAATTACAAAGGAAAGATGCAATTATTTGCAAAACATTACGTTTATTTATAAAATGTAATATATAGTATACTGAACTTTCGCATGTAAGTTCCACACGCCATGAAAGGGCGAAAGTTCAGTATATAACAATATCAAGAATGTTCATGCAGCCAAGCTTTCTGCTCGTAGATCAGACGATCCCAGTTGGTTCTCTCCTTTCTTTTCTTACCGCCACCAACTACTGCCTTTGTCGTGCCCTTAACTAGGACAACAACATTAACAATGTTTCCATAATCTTATGGATTTTACTTTGTTATACTAAATGTTCCAAAAGGAATCTCCTGGGCAGAAGCTACTGCCATGTAGATAATTCCATATTCTCCTGGTTCAAGCTCTGAAGCCGGAATAGTGAGCAGATAGCTCTGACTGCCATACTTATGTCCGGAGAAGGCAAGATATCCTTTCTTCTGGGCATCGGAACTTCCAAGCAACGCTGGCTGGAGCGTCAACCACTGTATTCTTCTGTCCTTCTTGGAAGCCTTAAAGCGCACGATGCGGTAGATACCCATCGGATCATAATCATTTTTCTCAGCCTTGATGAGTAAGCGTATGTCCTTGCCGTCGTTTTTAAGAGAATGAGCAGACTTACCTCCGGCAAAAGCGATATCCATTCCTTCAACTCCAGCTAAAGTGTTCACTGCATCAGCAGCAAGCCCTACACCGGCAGCCGTTCCCATCACTCTCACACCGGTCTCCAATCCAGACATACTACCTGTGCTCAAACCTACCATTCCACCAGCAAAGCCGAGGTCACTTACTGCACCAGCAATCTTTGAGAACTTTGAGAACTTGTTCTGGTGTTTTTCTACCTTGCCATTTTCCTTCGGAAGAACTTCGTATGTGGAATCGCTGGTAAGTATACAATAGCTACCAATGAACTCTGGCTCTTGAGCCGTTACCTGTTGTGCATTTGAAGAAGCAGCTAGTGCCAATGCCGCGATAGAAAAGAAAAGTTTCTTCATATTTTTAAAGTCTGTGCCTGGCTCCTGACAACGTTTCATTTACTATTCTGTGAATTGTAAGGTTAGCGGAAAGGGGTGGAACCAAACCGAATCATCTGCACTCATAGGTCTTCGCATTGCCACTCCGCCAGAATCTTCAGTTGGTCCACCCCAGTTGTGTGTATATACGAAATCTTTCACGGCCAAGGTTCCTCGGTCGTGAAAGAGGTGCAATTTACTCTATGGGGCATCCCTGAAGATTGTCGAGCGGATGAATTTGCGAAGTTCATGAGTGTCGACTTTACAGTTACACCTTAACGCTGTTGTACGTATTGATGCTTTTGCATCATGTTTGCAAAGATACGAAAAAATGCTGTAGCAGCCAAACTTTTCATGGCTTATTTTTCTTCTCAGAAAAGCTCGTTTTTCGATTCTTTTGACAAACCTTCGTTTTTTTGCGCATATCTCTATGATAAATAATATTCTCTTCCTCTTAACGCGCGCGATGACATTCTTCTTACTGTTAAAAAAGTTAAGACTAAAACTTTTCGGGAAAAAGAAAGCAACAACTACCACATAGCCGTTATATGGTAGGTAGTCGGATAGGGAAATATATAGCAGTAAGAATGAGGAAGAGTCCCCTTGTGGGTGACCCATAAAAGTATAAAATCCCTATTCTAACTAACTTTTCTAAGAAAACCAGACAAATATAATAACACACACAACAAAAAAGTTCTCCGACACCTATTGGTGTGTGTTATTGTTTTTTTATTTTATTTTTTATTCTTTGTGGACAAAACATAGACACTATTAGGATATTACTTGGATATTACTTGGACATCTTATTTTTGAATCCTAATTAAATAGCAGAAAAATAAGCTGTTACCAAAAATATAGTCCGTCAAATTGTGAGTTGTATTTATAGAGAATAGTAGGTTTGTATCTACTTCGAAGTTCAGCTGTTCTCTTGAAGGGTCATAATTCCATCTGGCTTTCTGCGCCCTTTTGCAATCATCTAAACGGCGAAGATGTTCATTGCCTTGTGAAGACGAGAACCCCTTGCTGGCTCTCATATCAATAACGTTTTTTGCTCTGCTCATAATTGTTTTTTTAGAAAGGTTCTTAAGAAAGTATTCCCAGAGCCTAATCCCCCTACGGCTTGCCGCACGAATGTCAAAACGTTTTACTTAACGTTTTTGGGGCTTTCAGGGTGTTTTTCTAAAACCCCGTATTAGGCTACAGGGATGTAGTACATTTCCCTCTCATGCGCAAGCGCATTTGTAAAGAACCATTACCTCGATATTTCTGATGCAAAAGTAATGATTCTCGATGAAAGAACAAGCATAAATACGATATACCTTTGAAATTAACAATTGCAAAACCTCCCAATTGTTTCACGGTTAAGATGAAATATATGTTTTCCATATCGAACAAAGAATTTCTGGAATGCTAATATGCATAAAACTCACAGATATGAAAAAGGGTTGTTTGCCAATAAGGACAATATTGAAAATATACCAAGATTTTTACAAAAAACTTATTAAAACAATTTAATTTTCAACAAAAACATAGCAAATTCGTATTTTTATCTATATCTTTGCAGAAAATTGAAACATATAGTAATGGTATTTAAAAATGCACTTATATTGGATAAACATAGATGTAATGTTCCCCATTACATCCTCAACTGTAGTCTTCGGAAATAATATCTATCTTACTTGAGATAACATATTATTAACGAATTTAAAATTACATGGGTTTAATCATTTTATATTTTTTAGGTGCTCTGTCACTATCCTTTTTATGCTCCGTCCTGGAGGCGGTATTACTTTCTACTCCGATGTCGTTTATCTCGATGAAGGAGAATCAAGGCAGCAAGACTGCCTCACTGATGAAACAGTATAAGAATAACGTAGACCGTCCGGTGGGTGCCATTCTTTCGCTCAACACCATCGCCCACACCATCGGTTCTGCCGGTGTAGGAGCCGAGTCAATGAAACTCTTTGGCGAAGAATACTTCGGCATCATTTCCGCCATTCTCACTCTGTTGATTCTGGTACTTTCAGAAATCATCCCGAAAACCATCGGAGCTTCATATTGGCGCTCTCTTGCCATGACATCTACCAAGATCATCCGTGTGCTCATCTTTATCACATATCCTTTGGTACTGCTTTCGGAACTTATCACTAAGGTATTTACTCCGAAGAACCACCAGGCTTCCGTGAGTCGCGAAGAGGTATCGGCCATGGTAGACGTAGGTACTACAGAAGGCATCTTCCGCGAATCGGAAAGCAAGATCATCAAAAGCTGCATTCGCCTGGCAGGAGTAAAGGCAAAGGAGGTGATGACTCCATCCATCGTAGTAGAATCAGCCAACATGAATCTGACTACCAAGGAGTTTTACGAACAGAAAGAATGGAATTTCTCACGCATTCCCGTTTATGACAACAACAAGGATATCATTGTGGGATACGTATTGAAAGATATGGTTCTCAAATTGGTTTCAGACGATGAGTTCCAAACCAGATTATCCGAACTGATGCGTCCTATTCTTTCCTTCAACGAGGATGAATCTCTATACCAGATATGGGAAAAGATGTTGGAAAAACGAGAACACATCTCTATCATCGTAGATGAATACGGATGTCTGAGAGGAGTGGTTTCCATGGAAGACGTAATCGAAACGATGACTGGCGTAGAAATCGTGGATGAAGACGATGTGGCTGTAGACATGCAAGCCTTGGCTAAGGAAAAATCGCGCATGATGCACCAAGGTGTTGCTTCTGCCATTCCTGACAGTAAAGCTTAATATTTACAGAACATTGCATTTTAACAAGAGAGGGTGGGTCATGCAGTTATGCCCCACCCTCTTCTTGTTTATCCTGGAAATATCGCCACCTTGATGACGTCATCCCTGCGGTTCTCAAAAACATCAATACAGATTCTTTCTCACCTTTTGACCTGTAAACTATTAAAAAGTCTGTCTTTTTTTACAAGTAAGACCATTTTTTGTGATTTTTCAGCAAACAAAACCATAAAATATACTCTGATGTTCAAATAGTTAGCCAAAAATTTGGAGAATAGAATATTTTTTCTTACCTTTGCAAATGAAAGATTTGAATTCAATTTTTTACAAAATATAGCATGTATCAAGATTTAGATTTTACTGATAACAATCACTATCAGGAAGATTATATAGATTCACCGGTTGATGATTTCGACTGGATGCCTAATTTATTTGCCAAGCTCGCAAATCACCTGCGAACTTCAACTTCTGCTGATGTTATTAGACTGGGAACCATCGGCTGCATCAGAAACCATGAGCCGGGAGATGATTCACTTCTCCAATGGGAAGAAGTAGAAACAATGCGTCGCTATATAGATAGCGTTAACAGAGGCTTGGGTGCACCAGAAGATCCCACACTCCAGCAGTTGCTCCATTCTACAGAATGGACTAACTATGGTATTTTTACCATGAACTTTATCTCGGATAAGAACCTCGATTATAAAGGAATCTGTGAGGTTGAAAATACAAATCTCTCATACGCCAGCATGGCTTTTTTAATTGCTCTGGTAAAAGGGATGAGTATGATTAATCTCAAACATCCTTCAGCAAAGGGAGAAAACAATCATATTTTCACATACGTAATTCCAAGTCAATTCTCCACCTTCTCCTTTGCTTCATTCCTCAATGTGGCCAATGCACGTCTCGCTAACAAAGAAGATATTTCTGAACAGGAGATTGAAGAGTTGACCCAACTTGCTTTCAAGAGTCGCTACTGGAAACAAGAGACCTCACTCAAGAGTAAAGACAGCGAGTTGTTCATCTATGTCCTCAAGAACATCATTTCGGAAATTCTGGGACTGAAGCTTGACATCAATGCGGAATCCTTTGCCAAACAGGCAAAGAAGGAAGAGAAAAAGACTACCACTCCAACTGTAGATAACCATAAGAAGAAGGAGAAGAAGGAAAAGAAAAAAGAAAAGACTATCCTGAAAGATAATTCCAAACCTTCTTTGGCATCTACGATGGTAAAAGTCTTAACAGAGGAGTCCCTCCCGCAAACCAAAGAGAGTCTTATTGATAAGACTATGCAACTCTATCCTACTCTCAAGATAAACTGTTTCAACACCACCCTATCAAGACTCCATAAAAATGAAGTTCTGAATTATTATAATGGTGGACTGATTGGAATAAAAGGCAAAAGATACGGAAGAGGCTACAAGATAATTAGCCGTTTACATAAACATAAGGAAACAGATTAAGGCTAAATTTTGTGCCAAGAAAATCCAAAGGCTAAAAGACCATTGGGCTTTCTTGGCACTATTTTTTCTAGAAAGTTTGCAAGATTTTTCCATCAGGCGCAAACAGTTCATTCCTGACCTCAAAAGTTGATGGCTCTGGTTTCACGTTGGGCCATGACAGGTATAACCATCATAGAACTTGTGAATGCGGTGAGAACTTACTTGAAAGCAGTTCAATGACAAAATAATAACCTAAAAAGAAACTTACTTGTCGTTTTTCCGTCAATTAGTCAATTCTACAATTAGACAATTATGAATTTGATTCTCTATAAGGAGAAAACCACAAAACTGTTTACCTAAAACCACAAAACCACGCATAAACCACAAAGTTGTTTACCAAAAATCACTGCATTTTGTAGCACAAACCACATTTTTGTTTACCTAAACCACTATTCTATTTACCTAAACCACATAACTGTTTACCTGAAACCACTATTTTGTTTACCAGAAACCACAAAACTGTTTACCTATCCTAGTAAAAAGCAGTTGCTCCTCTTTAGGTAAATAGAAATGTGGTTTTTACCTAGTTAAATTCATGAGAAAAACAGGTAAACAGAAATGTGGTTTATGAGAAAAATCGATAAACGTTCTGCCAGGTAAACAGTTTTGTGGTTTTTAAATTCTTATTCAGTTGCTACTAAAGAAAGAATCAAAATGTCTAGACAACTCCTTTAGGCATTTTACATAACATACTAATATACTGATAGTTATACATATATTCAAATTGTATTCAGGTGCCTGATTTCAAATAGAATAAGATAAAAAACAGTATCTTATCAAGATAAAAACCACAAAACTGTTTACCTGAAACCACTATTTTGTTTACCTGAAACCACTATTTTGTTTACCAGAAACCACAAAACTGTTTACCTAAGAATAAAAGACTGATATAAAAATGATATAACTTATTACATATCAAATTATAACACGGGATTTGGTAAATAATTAATATAACCTTAAAATGGAATGAATTATATACATGACATTTCAGGTAAACAGTTTTGTGGTTTTGATGATAAGCCATTCTTAAAAGTAGGTAAACAGAAATGTGGTTTTACATACTAAAAAGAGGAAGTACGGTACTCCCCTACTTCCTCTATGCTTTCTTGTTCTGCTTAGCCTCTATAGAATACAGGCATGAATGAACCGACACAGTCAAAAAATTCTTGTGCCAGCCTTTCAAGACCCGATGTTTTCAAAGCAGCAAAATCATCATCACTAGCAGCAATACAGAATCTGTCATTCTTGATTCCTATGAATTTGCATCTGCCCAACAGGGCTTGCTGACTGGTATCCTGTACCATCGAAATAAACTGATTCCATTGCTCAAAACCTTGAGTCGTGTCTACTTCTATCTTCTTGTCAGGATTCTGATATACATGCGCAAAAAGATCTCCCTGCTGCGTGGCATCATCAGATGTTTTCTTTCCCCTATTACGGTTTATTTTTTCATTCAGACGACGAGCAATATCTGCATCTTTATCTCCGATATGATTGATACCTACATCCGTCCGCTTGATATGGAAGATAACATATTCAGGATCTCCCTTATGCTTTCCGTTCCGATAAACAAAGTCTTCTTCAGAAAATTCATCAAATACGATATCTGTCTCACTGCGACTAGCCATTCTGTTGAGATCTTCCCTTACCACATCGAGTACCTGTTTTCTGAATTGCGAGAATTTAGGATATTTATTCATCACAGGCTCCCCCTTGTCGTCAAGCAGAATATTGCCATGTTCATCAAGTTCTACCAGACCCAAATACTGTTTCATCGGCAAAAACTCAACCTTAACATCCAAGCTCTTGTCTAGTCCCATCTGACGAAGCAGATATATATAGAGTCGAGGTGTATTCACCTTCTTGGAATATTTAGCAATCATGGAGATATGGTGAATATATCCCTGACGCATGTCAAAAAGGCTCATAGTGAGTTTTGGATCTATCTCAAGTATTACTTCACCCTTGATGCGTTCTACTTTCTCACCATCGCTCTTTGTATAGCCTTTCTGCGTTGTCGGAATCTCGATGTTTGAAAATACGTGTTGTATCTTCTCTGTCTTGCTATCCGTCTTTACACGCACCGACAGGTTGAGGATATCGTTCTTCAGCGTATCACGCAGATTCTTATAATTATGAAACTCCGTTGATACCTGAAAATCCTTGATGTCTATTTTGATGGGCGGAATCTCCATAACAGCATGCTCTATTCCTTTCTCGAAAAGATAGTCGGAGCGTGCATCTCCAAGCACTCTCTTCTCGGTAAAATACTCTTCAACATACTTCTGCAGATGGGTACTTGCAACCATCAATATGTTTTGTTGCAATAATGTATATTGCTTATCCAATTTTGTCAGCGAAAAAGGTGTGTTAATCCACACCAGATTCTTGTTTCCTTTTGGTTCACTCATATAAAAACCACATTTCTGTTTACCATAAACCACAAAGTTGTTTACCTAAAACCACTTTTTTATTTACTTAAAACCACATAAATATTTACCCGAAACCACCAAGCTATTTACCATAAACCATATTCCTATTTACCTAAAACCACTTTTCTATTTACCATTTCAAACATAACTCATTATTAATCAAGCTATTATGCTCTCTGTAATAAATAAGAAATATATAATTTATTATAAAGAATAATCTATAATTATCATTCTTTTGGTAAACAAAAATGTGGTTTTTGTAGGAACTTATACCTTATTTTTAAGCTTAGCGCTTTTTTAGGTAAACAGTTTTGTGGTTTTCACCCTTTTAATAACTACTTTTTGTTTGCTTACTTTTTTAAGTAATCCATCAGGATATTGTAGAGCAGGTTTTCCTGTGGGATATCATCTGAGAGGCATTTCATCTTCAGGAGAAGGAGTTCTTCCTTGTTAAGATATGTAGCCACACTCGTTCTAGTGCGTCTTTCCTCTGCAGTCCAGTAACTTTTTCTCTTGCGACCACCTTTAGATATATTTTTATCCTCTTCGCTTTTTGCCATTTCTGTGTTTAATAAACTTGGTCGGTCGTTCATACCCATATTTTCAAGAGACTCACCAATTTCTTCTAAATTTCTTTTTGCTACAGCCATAATTCTTATATTTTATAAGTTTATCTTCTTTTGTTTTATTATTACATGTTTCAACCTACCCTACTAAGATTAGATTTTGATGTTGAACATGCGCTTGATAGCAATTTCGTAATCGATACCTGTACTTGAGTAAGGTGCATATTCGAATATGCTTTGTCCGTGTGCCTGAGCTTCCAGGAACTTTACAGAGCGTCGGATACGGCAAGGCAGAATTAAGTCGCCATGTTTTTCGCCTAAAAGTTTGCTCAACTGCTTGGTAATCTTGGTTCGTTCATCTACCATAACTGGCAGGAGTCCAAGTAATTCCAAATTATCGTTCATGTGGAACTCTTTCACTTCGTCCATTACGCTGAGTACTTCACTTACTCCCTTGACAGATAATGCTTCCATCTGTACAGGAATCAAAATCTTGCTCGCTGCAACCAAAGCATTATAAGTGTTCTTGGAAAGTGCTGGAGGACAGTCGATGAAAATGTAGTCGAAATCATCAAATACGTTTTTCAGTCCTTCTCCTGTCATGTCATGGCAATCGTTGTCTTGCAAGCATCCCAGTAATACCGTGTAGCTCTTCATCTGTTCTCTCAGTGAAGGGCCTCCTGGAAGGTGTTGTTCTATATTTTCCATCTGAGCAGATCCTGGAACTGCATATACTCCATTTTTACATTTGTAGACTGGTACACCACTCTGTTTGCACATGGCGTTGTATATGTTATCATTTTCGTTATCTCTCACTCCGAAAAGCGAAGAGAGGTTGCATTGTGGGTCTAAGTCTATTACCAGAACCCTGAGATTGTGATTCAACCGGACTATGCCAGAAGCCAGAGACTGCACAGTAGCCGTCTTGCCTACTCCACCCTTGTTGTTCACTACTGCAACAATTTCCTGTAGTTCATGTTTCATATTTCTTTTTTCCTTATTTTCACGTTATTGTTTAATACAATTTACATATATTAGAATTGCTGGCAATTAGAATAAACGGATTGACTTATATTCTTTCGTTCGGAAAGACTAAAAGTCTTATTTCTGGATTATCTAATGTTCTTTTGTTCTAATATTGGTTGCAAAAATAGCCAAAATAGTTGATATAAAAGAATTTATCTTCTTATTTCTTTGTAAATATCCTTTTTTTTATACTTTTCTAACAATCTTCATGAAGAATAAGCATCACTTCGAATGTATTACTAAACGAAAATATGGATATCCTAATTGACGGACAAATTGATTAAACTTATATATGAATATTCTATTAAACATATATTTTTATAGACTATTATACTAATAAACGATTATACAGATATATGAATAAACCTATTTATGTATAGCCGTATAAACTTAAAAACTGATAAACCAATATTCCTAAAGACGTATATTATAATAAACGAAAATACAAAACTACGTTTAATCAAATATACTAACTGCCAGCAATTATAATAATCTAATGATTGGCGAGATAAATAAACATGTATATTACAAACCTAACATGTTGACGCTTTATAATTCAGCATTTTGATTATTCTTTTTGTAGAATATCTATCATGTATAAAGTTAGAATGTTCGTTTAGTCTAATTGCCTAATAAACTAAAATACGTATATTCAACAGGAATAGTTTATATAAGATATGTTAATTTTTCCTCTAAGTGCATACAACCTATTGAAATTTTCAGTATCTTTACAGAGTTAAACTGATGTCGAACCTTTAAAACTATAACATCATGAAAATTGGTATACCAAAAGAGATTAAGAATAATGAGAACCGTGTTGGAATGACACCAGCAGGAGTAGCTGAATTCATTCGACATGGTCACGAAGTGATGGTTCAGCATACGGCTGGAGAGAACAGCGGATTTGCTGATGAAGCGTATGAAAAGGTAGGAGCCATAATCTTACCCGACATTCAGAGTGTATATCGTGAGGCGGAAATGATAGTAAAGGTGAAAGAGCCTATCGCTGAGGAATATCCACTTATCCATCAAGACCAGCTTGTATTCACTTATTTCCATTTTGCCTGTGACAAGGAACTTACCGATGCTATGCTCAAGAGTGGTGCTGTCTGTCTGGCTTATGAGACTGTGGAGACAGATAACCACCATTTGCCTTTACTCATTCCGATGAGTGAAGTAGCTGGAAGGATGGCCATTATTAATGGTGCTTTTTATCTGCAAAAGACAAAGGGAGGAAAAGGGAAACTGATGAGTGGTGTACCTGGTGTGAACCGCGTCAAGGTTTTGGTATTGGGCGGCGGAACCGTAGGAGAAGCTGCAGCAAGAATGGCTGCAGGAATGGGAGCTGATGTATGGATTACAGATATCAGTTTACCTCGTCTTCGTCAGTTAGAGATGGAGCTGCCTATCAATGTACACACGCTCTATTCCAACGAGCATAATATTCGTAGAGAATTGGCAGATGTGGATATCGTTGTGGGTAGTGTGCTCGTACCAGGCGATAAGGCGCCGCATCTTATCACGAAAGATATGTTGAAATTGATGGAGCCAGGAACTGTACTTGTTGATGTAGCAATCGATCAGGGTGGCTGTTTCGAGACATCGCATCCAACCACACATTCTGATCCGACATATATGGTCGATGGAATCGTTCATTATGCAGTAGCTAATATTCCTGGTGCTGTGCCGAATACCTCTACTACAGCCTTGACCAATGCTACGCTGAAATATGCATTGGCGCTTGCTGATAAGGGTTGGCGAAAGGCCTGCAAGGAGGATAAAGCCCTGTATAGGGGTTTGAATATCGTAAATGGAAAGGTGGTATTCAAGGCCGTAGCGGATGTCTTCGGACTGGAATATGAAGAAATGATACTCTAAGTAGAGTAGGGGAGGGTTCCATAACACAAAAGCTATGGGATCCTCTTTAAATAATGTATTACGGAGAACAGAATACACTTTGTTTGATTTGAACGCTTACTGATAGCATTTTTTTAGAGAAAAAGACTTAAAAACCGGGAAAATGTAAGGAAAATAGGAGAAAGTACAGGAATATGTGTATAAAATAAGTTAATTGTATAACATTATGCTATAGTTTTAGATATTTTTTATACTTTTGTGCCATGAACATGAAGTTTAACTAACATTCAGTTATTATGAAGAAGAAAAAAAGCTTGTTGCTTTTCTTGGCAGCAACTTCAGCCAGCTTTGTGCAGGCAGCCCTTCCAGTTCATACCAGTTTTGCGGCTGGTATTGAAAATGTGCAAGAAAAAGGTCATACCTTTGTAAAAGGAAGAGTGATTGATTCCGAGGGAAATCCTCTGGTAGGTGTCACGGTGCAGATCGAAGGCACAAGCTATGGCGTTATCACTGATGCTGATGGTAACTACATACTGGAATTTCCATCTATGGCGCATCCTAAAATTGTATTTTCCAGCATCGGTTACAAATCGAAGAGTATTGAATTTCGTGGCGTAAAAGAGCAAAACATGATGCTCGAGTTGGATCATGTAGCGCTGGATGATCTCGTAGTCATCGGATACGGAAGTAAGAGCCGCAAGGATGTGACCACAGCTATCTCTACCGTGAGTCAGGAACAGATAAGCAAGTTGGCTGCTACCACACCAACCCTCGATGGTCTTCTTCAGGGTACTGTAAAGGGCGTATTGGCTACTACCGCAAATGGTGAGCCTGGTTCATCTCTCAAGTTAAACATCCGCGGTATTACATCTCCTTATCCTAAATCGGGTAAGGGTAACAACAACCAGCCTCTTTATGTCATTGATGGCGTTCCTACCTTTATGGAGGATACCGGCATCAACCCGCTCATCAATATCTCACCAAACGATATTGAGAGTATCGATGTGCTGAAAGATGCCGCAGCTACTGCGATCTATGGATCACGTGGAGCCAATGGTGTCGTTATTGTCAAGACCAAGAACGGAAAGCGCAATGAGAAGACCAAGGTAGATTTCGGCTACACATTCTCGTTCAGTAATCCTATCAAAAACTATAAGCCATTGAACATTTCTGAATACAAGAATGTGCAGGACGAGATTCTGCGTAATACTGTAGACGGCATGAATGACGGCAGTTCAATGGTAGGTATGTATGGTTTTGATTATATTCTTAACCAGTATGGAAATGTTTCGCTCAATGAAGAAACGGGTCTTTATACCTATAATGGTCTTAATGAGAGTCTTTATGGCAAGGATAATGTCAACTGGGCAGATGAAGTAATCAACAAGAATGCACCTACACATCAGTATAATGTGGCTGTCAGAGGTGGAAGCAACAAAACCAACTATTCTTTCTCTTTCAACGGAATGAACCAGGAAGGTCTGTTACTCAATGACCGTATGGAGCGATATGGTGCAAGACTCTCTATAGATTCTGAAATCAACAAATACATCACCGTGGGAGGTGTGCTCGATTATACCTATTCTTCACGCAAGAGTGGAAGCAACGATCCTGCCTTGGGATATGATAATGACGGATGGATGACCCGTCCGGATTTGGCTGTACGCGATGCGGATGGCAATTTCCAGCGTGTAGATAAGTTCGGTCTTTATACCGATACCTATAATGATGCCAATGCGGTAGCTAAACTCCAGCGTAAGACGAAGTATGAAAATGATCAGTTCTCTGGCAATGCTTATATTGATATTAAGCCTGTCAAGGGATTGACCCTTCATGCTGATGCCAATATATCCAGATTCATCTTCAGCAACAGTTATTTCTCGCCAAAGATTACGCTCCCGGAACAGTTGGGTATGGAGCCAACATCAACCTTGGCTGAGAGCAACTATCGCAACACCAATACTTCTATCAATTTCCGTGCCGACTACAAGTTCGCGCTTACCGAAGCTCATCGTTTTGACGTGATGGCTGGTTATAGTGCCGACAGGTATTGGAGCAAGGAACACGACCAGGCTTATAGTGGCTTCCCTAACGATGATGTATTGAACAATGCCAGTTCTGCAACCACCGTCAATAAGCCAACCGAGACTTATTCCAAGAGTGGTCTTAATTCTATCTATGGTCGTTTGAGCTATGATTTCCTCTCACGTTATCTGCTTGATTTCAGTCTCCGTTCCGATGAGTCATCCAAGTTTGGTCCTGGCAACAAGCGCGGTACTTTCCCTGCAGTTTCTCTGGCCTGGCGCATCAATCAAGAGCCTTTCCTGGAATCTGTAAGAGATATTGATGATCTGAAGTTTCGTTTGAGTTGGGGTAAGACTGGTTCCACCAACGTATCAGACTTTTCTTATATCCAGTATTTCAATGGTAATCAGTATGGCGGACAGAGCGGACTCACCCTTGCTTCTACTTATCCAAACAAGAACATCAAGTGGGAGATGACTACAGAGTACAATGCCGGTGTTGACTTCTCGTTCTTCAATGGCAGACTGAACGGTAGCTTTGATATCTATCACCGTAAGACAGATGGCGCCTTGGCTCCAGCTCCTATCGCCTTAGAGTTTGGTATCGGTACATTCTACAGCAATATTCTTGATCTTACCAACAATGGTTTTGAATTCTCTATCGGTGGTGATGTAGTTCGTACCAAGGATTTCACCTATAACACTATGCTCAGTATCTCATCCAACAGGAATAAGATTACCAAGCTCAATGGTTCAACCCTCGATATGATGCATCAGGATCTCTATATGGAAGGTCATGCCATGGGAACCGTGAAGGGATATAAAGTGGCAGGCATCTATCAGAGTCAGGATCAGATTAATAAGTTGAATGAACAGGCTATGGCCAAGGGATTTGATTTCTATCAGGATGGAGCTGCTGTAGGTGACTACATGTTTGCAGATACCAATGGTGATGGCTATATTTCAGAGGCAGACCGTACGGCTATCGCCAATCCAGAGCCAAAGGTATTCGGTGGATGGTCAAATACCTTGTCATATAAGAACTTCACGCTCTCTATGCTCTTCCAGTATCAGTTAGGTGGTGATGCCTACTACAGCACGATGCAGGAATCTGCTAGTGGAGCCATCGGTATGAGTATCTTGCGCGAGATGTATGGCAACACCTGGACACCGGATCGCACCGATGCCAAGTATGCTAAGTTGATGTGGATGCCTAGTGCCTATACCAACACACAGGCCAACGACCGCTATGTATATTCCAACTCATACTTCCGTTTGCGCAACATCACGCTCTCTTATACCTTTGAGCCAGCATGGTTAGAGCGCTTGCATGTGAGTGGTGCATCGGTGTTCTTTACTGCTACCAACCTTTTTACCATTACCGATTGGCCAGGTTTGGATCCAGATATGGCAGCCACAAATGCCTTTACCAAGACAACCGAGACAAAGGATGTATATCCAATGAGCCGTTCGTTCTCATTCGGTCTCAAATTGCAATTCTAATTCAAAGAAACGAAGATTATGAAACATATAAGATATCAATTTCTGGCGTTACTGTCAGTATCAGCGCTCACATTCACATCGTGCGACTTGATAGGCAGCATCGATGATATGGAACCAGACTATGTGGTAACCGATTTGAATTATATTACCGATGCCACATCTGCTCAGACTGCTCTCAATGGTGTTTACGCTTCCTGGCGCAGTACAGGTGTATCTTACTTGAGATATGGTATCGCTTCTATGGCGCATACCCAGACTCAGGCGATGGTGATGGGTGTAGATGAGTTTGCGGCAGAAAATATCCAGACCAACAACAGTAATGTGGAGACTGCCTATACAGCCTACTACAATGTCATCAATACCGCCAACACCTTCCTGGTTCACATCAATAAGCAGATACCAGGCATGACAGAAGAAAAACGTACCGAGATGATTGCAGAGGCTCGTTGCCAGCGTGCATTGGCTTATCTTACTCTCTTGAAATGTTTTGGAGAGTATTGGAAACAGGATTCCCAATACGGAGTCTGCCTCTTCAAGGATGAGTTGGTAAGAGATAACCAGGTTCGTCAGCGTTCTTCTGTAGCTGAAACTTACAAGCTGATTTCTGAAGATCTCGATTATGCCATCGCCCATTGCGAACAGCATCCGGCAGATCATTATCACATGAGCAGTCTTTTTGCCAAGGCTTTGAAGGCAAAGATGTATTTTGCTCAGGATAACTATCCGGAGGCAGCAAGATTATCTGAAGAAGTGATTAACGAGGCAGAAACTGCTGGCTATGAACTGGAGAGCGACTATGCTAATATTTTTACTGAACAGTTTAATTCTAAGGAGATGCTTTTCGCTCCTTATACTGCTAATCCGAATGAATTGATGGATGCTTCTTGGTTTGCCTTCTCTCCAGGTTCACTCCTCAAGAAGGTGGCAGATGATTTAGTTCCTGATGATGAAACAGGTGGTGATATCGTTGTTCCAGATCCGGGAGAGGGTGGGGACGTTGTTGTTCCTAATCCAGGTGAAGGCGGTGATGTCGTATTGCCTGGCGATGGAGATGATGGCGGTATCGTTATCCCTGGTGGTGATGGTGGCGATTTCCCATTCTTCCCAGGTGAAGATGATGCAGCTTCCTACGATCTTCTTTATACTTGGGCATACAAGGGTGAAGGCATGACTGGAATTGCCAAGTACAGCAAGTTGACTCCTGAGTTTATGTTCGAAGATTCCTATTACTTCATGCGTTTGGCAGAAGTCTATTATATCGCAGCCGAAGCAGAGGCTCGTCAGGGTGAGTATGAGAAGGCACGTACCTTACTGGCAACTGTCATCAGTCGTGCCGGTTATACAGAAGATGATGTCAATGCGATTTCTGACAGTGATCTTCTGGGTGAAATCCTCAAGCATAAGTTGTGTGATATGAGTAACGAAAATCTGGAAGAATGGTTCGATCTTTGCCGTTACAACCGTCAGGGTGGTTTCGAGAGTTGGACAGAAGATGAGAAAGCAGAACTTCCTAGTTTCCGTCGGTATCTTCTTCCTATACCAAAGGCATCTATGGGAGCCAACAGTCTTCTGGTTCAGAATCCGGAATATGTGAATCAATAAACATTATATAATAAATAATATCGAGAAAAAATGAATAAGATGAAAATGAAAACTTGCATGATGACACTTGCCGGTCTTGTACTTGCAATGGCTGCCAGTGCGCAGAATTTTGTGATGAAAGGTAAGGTTAAAGGTAACGTGGACGGCTGTTCTGTCATGTTGCAGAAGTATGGATTGGAAGGTGTTACCAATCTGGATAGCGTTACAATCAAGAATGGTGAGTTCACGCTCAAGGGGGTGGTTAACCAGCCTGAGCAGTATCAGATGGTTATTGATATGAACAAGCCTGGTACAGCTGAGCCTGACTATCAGAAAATATTCTCAACAAGAGTCTATGTAGAGAATAAGCCGATGACCTACGATGTAGATCTTACCGGTTTCCCTGCAGAGCGTGACATGAGTATGATAGAGCCTGTAGTAAAGGGTTCTACCACCCAGGATGTTTATCAGGCTTATCTTGAACTGATGTCACCTATTCAGGACAAGATGCATAAGATGGATGATAGTATCAACCAGACTACCGATTTGGCACAGCGTGTAGCCCTTGCCAAGGAAGCCATCAAGTTGCAGGAGGAAATGCGCCATCAGACCAGTCTGTTTATTCAGCAGCATACCACTTCTCTGGTAGCCTTTGACTTGCTTCTCGAGAGTTTCTCTTCTTTACCAACCCCATATACCTCTCAGCAGATTGACGAGATGATGGGCTGGTTGAAGAACGACTGGAGTTCTTCTGCCCAATATCCGATGCTGCAGATGCAGGCAGAGATGGCAAAGCATACAGCTATCGGCAACCATTATATCGATGGTACCGTTGTCACTCCTGAAGGCAAGCAGGTGAAGCTTTCTTCACTTATCAGGAAGGGTGAATATACCATGTTGGAGTTCTGGGCTTCCTGGTGTCGTCCATGCCGTCAGGAGATTCCACATCTCAAGAAGGTACACGAGAAATACAAGGATTTCAACATCATCAGTATTTCAGTAGATGAGAGAGATGCCGACTGGAAAAAGGCAATGGCCAAGGAAGGAATGACCTGGACACAGGTTCGCAATCCTGAAGGTTTTGGCGGTATGGTGATGGGCGAGTATGGCATCAATGGTATTCCAGCCTGTCTCATCCTAGATAAGAATGGCAATTTCTATAAGACCAACATGCGTGGTGCATATCTTGATGCTTTCCTGTACGATTACTATAAGAAATAAAATAGTTTAGTGCATAAAAATATTCCCCGATATGAATCCTCAGTATTCCTGCAGGATTCGTATCGGGGAATTTTGTTGATGTCTTGTATGAAGGATAGATTTTCGCGAAATGAAAATCCATCATTGTTATTTACCATGCCTCCAGTTTATCAGCAATCTCTGGCATCTTATTCTTTGTGAATACAGGATTCTTGCCTTCCTTCTTCTGTTGGCGATAGTCTTTCAACAGGAAGACGGCCTGGCGGGAAAGCAGGACGATGGCCACGAGATTGCAGAGGGTGAGAAGAGCCATCGTGATATCTGCAAAACTCCATGCAAAATCCAAAGATACTACCGCTCCAACCATCACCATTGCTGCTACTGCAAGACGATAGATAAATACACCCAGCTTGGAGTCCCTGATATATCTCACGTTGGTTTCTCCATAATAATAATTGCCGATGATGCTGCTAAAGGCAAACAGCCATATCATCACCGCAACAAACGGATTGCCGATGCTTCCGATTTCGTGGGTCAGGGCATCCTGGGTGAGTTGAATACCATTTGAAGCAGTAAGATCCACACCGCTCACTAGAATAATGAAAGCAGTGCAGGAACATACCACCAGCGTATCTGTAAAAACGCCCAAAGCCTGTATCAATCCCTGTTTTACAGGATGACTGACTGTAGCTACCGCAGCTGCATTCGGTGCACTACCTTCTCCTGCTTCATTACTGAACAGACCTCGCTTGATACCCTGTATCACTGTAACGCCAAGAACTCCGCCAGCAGCCTGATTGAATCCGAAAGCATTCTCTACAATGGTAAGCAGAACCGTTGGCAGACTGGTGATATTCCAAATAACAACACCTACAGCTATCAGAAGATAAACGACAGCCATCACAGGAACCACGGTAGAGGAGAACTTAGCCACTCTATGGATGCCACCGAAGATGATGAGCAGGGTGAGTACAGTGAGGGCAATTCCCATGGTGGCAGGTTCGATGCCAAAAGCTTTCTGCCATGCCAGACAGATAGTATTGCTCTGCACAGAATTATAGGCAAAGCCGAAGGTAATGATCATCAGTACGGCAAAAAGAATACCCATCCATCCTTTTCCCAAACCATACTTCATATAATAGGCCGGTCCGCCATAGAAAGATGTTTTGCCTTTTCGCTTGTAAAGTTGGGCGAGAGTTGATTCTATGAAAGCTGATGCTGAGCCCAGCAAAGCCAGCATCCACATCCAGAATACGGCTCCCGGTCCACCGATGCTGACAGCAGTAGCCACACCAGCAAGATTACCGGTTCCAATACGGCTAGCCAATGCTACCACAAATGCCTGGAAGGAAGAGATGTGTTTCATTTCGCCATCCACTTTCACCTCCATCGACAGTTCATCGTGTCCTATTTCTTCCGGTTGTACCTTGTCGGGATGAAGCAGCAGCCTGATCATCTCTCTGATAAGGCGGAACTGGACAAAACGGGTACGCCAAGTGAAAAACAGGGCACAGCATATCAAGACGGTGATGATGATATACGACCAAAGGAAATCGCTAACCTGAACTAAAATGTTTTGTATTGAATCTATCATTTATCTATTTAAACTTTCTTATTTCTTTACTTTTTTATAACCTTCAGAACCTGTTCAGCAATACTCTTCATTCCCTTGATAGTAGGATGACCGTTTTTCTTGTCAATATCATGAAGGGCAATGACAGGAACCTGATAGGTCTTGCAAATCTTTTTAACCGACTCATTGATAACATCCTTGAGTTCAGAATTTAAGATGAAATATACCTCTACATTTGGATAATGCTGGCGTATATCGGAAAGCAACTTGGCCATGGCAGGGCGGAAACAATACAAATCTGCGCGCTTCCAGTCGCTATACTGATAGTTGCCGAGCGGGGCATTAGCCCAGTTGTCATTCGTAGCACCGCAAATCAGGATGATATCCGGATTGCCAAGAAGAGAACTGCGGGTGATGAAAGAACGGTCGGTATAATCTGCATCATTATAGCCAGTGTTGCAGATGGTAGCACCAGAATAGGAATTGATATTTCCCATCTTATAGCCTCCTTCTTTGATTACTTGCCACCACCAGGTTTGCTCTACCTTGTTAACATCTGTAGTTTTTGCTGGAGTAGTAGGGGAGTACCAGGTTGCATAACCCTTAGGAATGAACCCCTCGAAAGTGGAATACGAGTCACCGAGAACGGCAACGGTCTGCTTCACCTGTGCCATGAGCGGCATGAAGGTGAGCATAATGAAAGAAATGATAATCGTAAATCTTTTCATGATGCTTGTTCTTGTTTTAATGCTTCTTATGTAATTCTGCTGCAAAAGTAATATAAATATGTGAATAGACAAAAAATATCGGAGGAAAATTCATCTTTCTGTTTCTATTTTTGTCTAAAACTAAGCATGATTTGAGTTATACCATAATTTTATCATGTGCGCGCACTAGCGCATATACACGCAAGCGCACGCATGCATATATATAATAATGTATACACAATAAATCGCCATGCTAAAATCTTTATAAATGTTAAATACCTGCTAAAAAAGCAACTTTTTTGCGAAAAGATTTGGTGGAATGAAAAATAGTTAGTACTTTTGCACTCGCTTTTGAGAAATACGGTTTCTCT
>ERZ1023881.117-NODE-117-length-35194-cov-70.020860_pt1 | contig 35194 bp, 20 predicted proteins | sample MGYA00380393_ERZ1023881 | MGnify/ENA primary metagenome ERZ1023881 (study PRJEB33179, sample SAMN07449004) | human gut metagenome | biome: Human-gut; feature: Human associated habitat; material: Faeces | host: Homo sapiens | place: India: Bhopal | collected... | reverse complement strand
ACGTTCCAACCTCTCTTATTCTCCTTTGGCTGCTTTAGAGCTTTATGTTAAAAAAACTAAGTCATAGTTTTCTCCCCCACAACTCATAGTTTCTTTCATCATAACTCATAGGTTTCTTCCCTGCATCTCATAGGTTTCGGCATCATATCCCATGGTTTTCAAGCAAAAAAGGGCTAAAAAAAACAACACGGACAAATTGTCCACAGTCTCACAAGCTACTTATTTTCAGTAACTTACAAGCCACCGGACAAAAGAGCCGGACAAATTCAATTTGTCCGTGTTTTAAAAATCGAGGCTATTCCAGTGTCAGCCATCCATCTTCCGTCCAGTTGATTTTCTTCTGAACCAGGATGCTGGCACCATTCTTCGCCACACTATAGCCATGGCAGAAGAAGTAATCGCCATCTGCGAAGGAATAGGCTGAGCAATGGCCCATCGCCTCATACTCCTTCTTGTCGCCCTCCAACAGCAGCGTACCACCGCCTTGGAGCATCGGCTTGCCTGCCTTATCGAGATAAGGACCAGCCACCTGCTTGCTTCTGCCTACGGCAACACGATAAGTACTCTTCATGCCCTGGCAGCAATAATCCCAACTCACGAAGAGATAGTAATAACCACCATGCTGCATGATGAACGGAGCCTCTATGGCATTGGTACCCGCCTCCTTGGAGGTAGGATTGCTAGGCACATCAGAGCGCTCTGGCGAATAGCGACGAGCTATGGTTACGGGCTTGGCACCCTTCTTGGCGTGCATATTCTTATCGAGCGGTATCAGCTGAATACCATCCCAGAAGGAGCCCCAAGTCATCCAAGGCTTACCCTTCTCATCGATGATGAAGTTAGGGTCGATGGCATTCCAGTTGTCACGACTGCCCTTCGAAGCCACGATGCAGCCCTCATCCTTCCAGCCATTCTTGTCGGCTAAGCTCTTGTTGCTCAGGAGTCCGATGGCAGAAGTATTCTTGCCAAAGGTAGAGCAAGAATAAGCCATATACCATTTGCCACGATACTTGATTACATCTGGAGCCCAGATATGATTCTCGAAGCCTGGCACGCTATCGTGTGTCCAAGCCGGAATCTTGCTGTCGGGCAATACGCCCTCACGGATCAAGGTCCAGTGCTGTCGGTCCTGGGAAGTCATCTGCGCAATACCATGCCCCGTGCAGTAGAGATAATAAGTACCGTTTTCGCATGCCATCACAGGGTCGTGGACAAACGGAGTGTCCACCACCACAGGCTCTTGGGCAACGGGTGATTGGGCATGAACGATGCTACTGCCTATTACAGTAGGAGCAGCAATGATGATTGCTGCTCCCAAAAGTATTCTAGATATATTCATAAATAAATATCTTACTTATTTACAAACTTCTTACCATTCACAATCACTACACCCTTGTAGCTCTTGTCTACCTGCTGACCAGCCAGGTTATACCACTTGCCATCACCAACCTTATTAGTAGTGATCACTGGGTTAGCAATACCTGTTGGAACCAAAGATGAGCCATCGATGTAAGAACCCTCGTTGACGAAGAACAAGGTGGTCTTAGATGGCTTTGCCGTCATCAACATTGTGAAAGAATAGTTATAAACTTTCTTCGCCTTGGTTGTAATCGTAGATGTCATAGTAAACAGACCTGCATCATCCAAACTAACAGTCATGTCCACCAATGAGCCATCCATATCCTCTTTAAATGTAGTATCATCAAAGTTACTGTCTTTGGTAAATGTCACATTGGAAGTATTCTGATTTGTGTTACCACCAAGAGCCGTAAACCAACCATAGTTATCGTTTCTCAAAACGAAGTACTCAGAATAGCCTGCCGCTCCACGCTCAGCAGTAGCAGAAACCAAGCACCAGTTGTGCCAAACCTCTACCTTATCGCTGTAATTATAGAACTTAAATTCCAACTTCTTACCAGCCTTCAACTCATAGTATGGAGAGAAATTAGCCCACCAACCAGAAGTTGTGTTCTTGACAGAAGATACTGGATAATATACAGGAGTCTCCTCCTCTACATCAGCATCTACAGTGAGGTCGAAGTCCTGTACGTATATATAGTCATCCTTAGAGATGGTCATGGTCATCGTCACATTGCCACGTCCCTTTACTGTTCCATTGTCTGTCAATACAGAAGTATCGCTAGACTTCCAAGAGATGTTAGCACCCATCAAGCCCTGAGTAGGCAATGATGGAGCCTCATACAAGGTAGCATCATTCTCAAATGGCAAAGACAGCTTATTGAGGGTATACTTGATGGCAGCCTTAGCCTCAGCCTTCACTGCCCAAACCTCCTGCTGAGCTGTATAGTTCTGCTGTCCCATAGTCTTGCTGCCGTCTGATGAAGACAATGCAGAGATGGCAAGAGCTGGGATGTTGGTATAGTCGATGGTCTGCTTAACCAATACACCACGATAGGTTACACCGCCGATGGTGAGGTGGATAAAGTCAGTGCCTGCTGTACGCTTCCAAGTACCTTCCTCGCTACCTGTAATGGTACCATCCTCATGGAGGGTGATGTTAACTGGAGTCTCATAAGCCTTGGCTTTTGTGTTCTGACCATACTGATGGCGCATAAATTGGTAATCGCCAGCTATCTCGCTATCCTTGACAGATGCCTTGGAAGCGATGTCAGAATGGGTAACAGTCTCGCCATCAAACTCGAATGGAGCTGCCATCAACCATCCCTCATCATTCAAGAATAGCTGATGAACACGCACCTGATGGCCCTCGCGACCATTGCTGAAGCGAGTGTGATAAACTACGAATGCACGTCCCTGCTTGTCGATGAAGGCAGAGTTATGTCCCTGTGCTATCTCCGCACCAGACATCGCATCCCACTTATAGCCACCGAAGAGCAATACGCCACGGTTATCAGCTGTAGTAGAACTATAGTTCATCTTATAACTATTATAAACGGCAGAAGTACCATTGCAATCTACGAATGGACCGTCAGGATTATCAGAGCGGAAGATGCGCATCTGATAACCACCATCACTAGTCAAGCCACCATAGCTCATGAAGAGGAAGTAATACTTGCCAATCTTCTGGATATAACTAGCCTCGCCAGATACATAGTAACCACCTGCTATCTTCTTGCCGAAGTAAGGATCGCTAGTACAGTTGGCATTGGCTGCTCCAGGAGTTGTGGTAGAGCCATTCACCTGATAAGGGAATTTATAAGAATAATCACGAAGACCATTGCTCTTGTCCAAGCGAATCATAAAGATACCACCCGACCATGAGCCATAGCTCATCCAGAGATTGTCATTGTCATCATAGAACACGCATGGGTCGATACAATTTGGCCAGTATGTTCCCCACTTATCAGCTACCTTATATCGAGTTGGCAATGAGGACTCACCTGTAGCGATGGCAAAGTCGGTATGTTTCCAGTCATCTGCTGCAGCATACACATTATGCTCGTATGTGCCTTGGAAGCCAGAGAATACCACAGGTCCCTGATATACCCAAGGTCCCTCGATATTGTCGGAGGTGAAGCAAACGATGGAAGAACACCAATGATCTCCGTTCAAGCTCATATACAAGCACCACTTCTTCATGGTCTTATTGTATATAATATCTGGAGCCCACTGATTACCCTTTACAGTATATCCCTTAAACTGCCAACCGTTTGCATTGAAGTTGCCAAACTTCTGGGTCTTTCCATTCAAGTCCTTCACCTCGGTGATAACATGTGCCTTATAAGCATCGGCATAATTAACCAATGTGCCCTGCTTGTTAGCAAAGAGGCTGTTCACATTGCCGGTAGCCTCCTCACCAGCCTTGAAGGTGGTCCACTCTTGATAATTACTAGCAGTAGTGGTCTTGCCTCTACCCAGGTGAGTGCCATATATATAATAGGTAGGAGAGCTAGGGTTGGTGATGTCATCCACCACGATGGATGGGTCGTGGCAAACCACACGCTTACTATATGATCTCGATGTATAAGCATTCGTCAGGTCGTTATCGCCGACCTGTGTTTGGGCCGTTGCACCGATGGCAGCAAGCCCCAACATAGAGAGTATTAATTTCTTCATGAATGATACTTGTTAATTGATTGCTTTTATTCTAAAACTAAGAAAGCCTTGAAAATTAAGCAAAAAGGCAGACCTACGTGGAAACGTGTTTTCACATAAGTCATGCCTTTTATACTATTTCAGAAAATTCTTATCTGCGATGAGCACGTGTATAGTGCTTGCGGGCAGCAGCTGAACCGAATACGATATGCGCATTTTCTACGGTAAGCGCAGACTGAAGGTCGTTTACATCAATACCAGAGATACCCAAGTAATACTGAGTATATGTTACTCCATCATTACCCAACATAGTTATCTGGATGTCAGCTCTACCATTGTTGTTGTTGGTAATATAAACCTTACACTTAGCTCCATTCATGGCAGCCAACCATGCAGCCCAGTCAGTCTGTCCAACAGGAGTTGTACAATCCTTGTATCCATAAGGACCTGAGTTATCGTAAGTCCAACCATAGTTATCTGCACGAACTACCACATATTCTGTCAAAGATGCATTACGCAGAATTACACTGAAGTTGTGCCAATTAGAAACAGCATCAGTATAGTTTGTGAAACCATACTCCAAAGTCTTTCCTGCAGGAACCTTGATATCATCAGAGAATTCTGTCCAGAATGTAGAAGAATTATCAGTAGCACCAACCACAGAAGGAGTTGGATTAGCTGCTACGAGTTTAGACTCAGCTACATTTACCTTAACAGTTGTCTTGCGACCATTCTCGGTTGTAATAGTCACCTCATGCTCACCCGCAGTAGCAGGGATAGCAGAGAATGTCAACTTAGAGTTGTCGAGCACTGCAGGATCACCCTCTACGTAAGTAGCAGTAACCTCCATACCTGTTGGGTCGAATGCCAATGTATGGTCTACGCCCTTAAGTGCAGCAGAATTGTAGAAGTAGTACTTGGTACGTGAAGGAGCCTTGGTAATCTTAATGCTCTTGATACCTGCAACGACATTTATCTTAGCAGAAGCACTTACTGACTTCTCGGCTGTCTTACCAAACATAGTCTTGTTCAAGGTAGCTACTACATAGTACTCACCTACCTGATCCAACTTGCCTTCAGTGTTAAGACCTGTGCCTGGAACCAACATGAATGAAAGATCAGAAGCAGCAACTTCCTTCACTGTACCACCGCTATAAGTAACCTTACCCTTGATGCCAGCTGTAGCCTCAGCCAAAGTAGAGTTCTTATCTACCTCCTCAGGTACATTAATCAATTCCATAGAAGATGGCTGCTGATCAACTGCATCAGCTACATCAACCTCTGCCTTGTCGAATACATAGTGGCAACCATCTGTAGTAAAGTCGAGATAAAGATCACCAGATTCTACACCAATACCAGAATAGTTCTGAACGTAAGTTTTACCATCTGTACCCTCTACGGTAGCCACTACATCAGCTGTATTGTCACCATTGTTTGTAACAGCTACTGTAACGTGAGCACCATTCATGGCTGTCAACCATGTTGCCCAGTCTGCAGAACCCGTGTTACTATGTGTACAATTAGTGTAGCCATTATCATAGTTAGTGCTCCAACCATAATCATCAGAACGAAGCACGGCATATTCCTTAGTCTTGTCCGCACTACGAAGCACTACATAATAGTTATTATAATTATTGGCCCCTGAAGAATAGTTTGTAAATCCTACAGTATAAATCTTGTTACTTGGCACTTTGATATCTTGATCAAGGTGAGAAGCCCAGAATGCATCGCTATTATCCTCGGCACCAAGAACCAATGGAGAGATAGTAGGAGCTTGACCCTGATTTGCATTAGCAATAGAGTCTGCCTTCTCTGAAATCCAATCAGGACCGTTTACACTAAACAAGTCACTGCCTTCACATCCAGTAAGTGCAGTCAAGCCCATGGCTGCCACGCAGAATACGGATGCTAATTTATTTAGGTGTTTCATATTTTCTATTATATATAAATATGTGAATGTTGTTAGATTATCTCATGGAGCCTATATTCCAAGGCTCTATGAGATAAGAATATTAATTGTTACTTGCTCAAGTCAACTACTGGGTGAACAGTCCACTTCTGCAAGAACTCTGTAGAGTTGTCTATACCGTCATTAGCAGAGTTGCCCTTCAAGTTAGGGTTAGCATTCAAAGTACCCTGATAGATTGGCAAGAACTCGTGACCTGGCAAATAATTGTCGAATGAACTCTTCAACTCTGGGTCAATGCCAACCTGAGAGTAGCTTACAGGCTCCTTTACTTTATAACGAGAGCGACGGAATGTTCCGTGTTCCTTCAACTGAGCCAAACGACCCGCGTCATAGAAGAATCCCCAACGGATCAAGTCGAGACCACGACCGTACTCACAACCAAACTCCTTTGGACGCTCTACATTGGCAATCTGCTCAAAGAGCTTATCCTTTGAAGAGAAATCTGAAAGTTGCAAATCTTCCAAGCCTGCACGCTGACGGACCTCATTGATCCAGTCAATAGCCTGCTGGGTAGGACCATTAACCTCGTTCTCACACTCGGCGGCACGAAGCAATACGTCAGAGTAACGCATCATGCGGAGGTTGATACCATCGTGAAGACCTGATACCACCTTATCATAAAGGTTGGTTCGGAGATTGGTATTCTTAGCGATTGGCAGACCACCGTTGGTATTGTTGGTCTTGATTGTATCAGCAATGGTCAACTCCTTGGTGTAGCAAACATTACCATTTGCATAGTTCTCCCAATCATTCTCGTATGTACCAATAGTCCAGTAGAGGCGTGGGTCAAGCTTGCCAGCCTTTGTCTTCTCCTGCTTGAAGAGCTGATAGAGCCATGGAGAAGCTGAGATATCTGCCCAACCACCAAAGTCGCCAGGTGCATAGTTAGACTCGATGGCAGAACCCTGTGTAGCGTTAGGGCTAGTATTCACTGGAGTCCACTCATCATCTACACCCTGTGAACCATAGTCGAGGAACTGTACCTCGAAGAGGCTCTCTGAATTGTTCTCGTAGGCTGAACCCTCACGGAAATTGTCGCCATAATCTGCTGTCAACTTGTAAGTGCCATACTTCTTATTGATGATGTCCTTCAATACATCCAAAGCCTCGCTATACTTATGGCGCTGCATCAAAGCACGTGCATAGTAACCAGCGGCAGCACCGCAAGTAGCACGACCCTTAGCCCACTCACCACCCGCATCACGAGATGGGAGGAGAGTCATAGCCTCAGAGAAGTCTTTCTCCATCTGGTCATAGACCTCATCAGAAGAGTTGTTGGTACCATAAAGACCATCCAATGAAGAATAGGTGCTATATGAGGTGATCAATGGAGGATTCTGATAGTAACCTGCCAAGTTATAGTAAGCCAAGCCACGGATAAAGAGTGCCTGACCCTTGATGCGCTTCATGTTCTCAGCGAGCTGAGTATCATCTTCGCCTGTGCGAGAGAGGATGAAGTTACATACATTGATGGTATAGTACCAGTCACGCCATGACCACTGACAGATCTCATCTGTTACAGGATCATTGAGGTCATCGAATGGCAAATACCACACCTGTGAAGAGTTCCAAGCCTCATCACCACGACAAACATCAATGTTATAACCAACACGAGCATAAGTACCCTCCATACGGATGTGGTTGTAAGCTGCAATCACGCACTCTTCCAAATCATCAGCATTGAAACCGAATGTACCGGTTGTCTGCTCGTTAGGGTTTGTCAGTTCCAACTTGTCTTCGCACGATGTCATTCCCATTGCGCCGAGACCGAGGAACAGAGCTAATGATAATTTATATAGTTTCATAATTGAATATTCTTTTAATAATAATGATTCACGTACTTTTATCTAAACTCTTTGTCTAATAGAATTAGAAGGTGAAGTGGAGACCACACATGAATGTTCTAGCACTTGGGAAAGAGCAGAAGTTGTAACCTGGGGTAAAGGTACCACCAGCATAGTCTACGTTATATCCCTTGTAGCCAGTGAATGTGTAGAGGTTCTGTGCTGATACATAGAGACGTACACCACTTACATAACCACCAAACCACTTGTTTGGGAAGTTGTAGCCCAACTCTACGTTGGCAATCTTCCAGTAAGCTGCGTTCTGGATCTTACGGGAGCTAAAGAGGTCGTTCCATGCCAAAGTTGCATTGTTGGTAGCGTATGTACGTGGTACATTAGAGATATAAGTACCATCCTCAGCGAAGCGGTTGGCATCGCCCATAGCTACGTCCTTGTTAGCCCAACCATAGCAAGAGTTCAAGCTGTTGTAGATGTCATCAGATACGTGATAGTTCAATACACCGTATGTAGAAATATTCAAGTCGAATCCCTTGTACTCCATGTGAGTGCTCAAACCGAAGTTTACCTTTGGAAGACCGCTGCCCAATACAGTCTGGTCGTAAGCATCGATAACACCATCAGGCTCTCCGTTAGGGCCAGAGATGTCCTTATAGAGGCAATCACCAACGTTGGCACCGCCTTGAGTAGCGTGGTTGTCGAGATCTTCCTGAGTACGAGCGATTCCCTCGTATACCCAACCATAGAACTTACCAATCTCTGAACCTACGTAAGTAGCGTAAGCACCAGTGATGTATGAGTCGGTACCGAAACCAAGAGAGGTTACCTTGTTCTTCAAGGTGCTCAAGTTGGCACTGATATCATACTTGAAGGCATGGTCGCGGTTGCGATATGTAGCTGAGAACTCGAAACCACTGTTCTCCATAGAGGCAGCGTTCATTGTTACAGAAGTATTAGCCACACCTGCCTGAGCTGGCACTGGTACTGAGTAAAGCAAGTCCTCAGACACGTTCTTGTACCACTCTGCAGTGAACTCCAAGCGGTTGTTGAACATAGCCAAGTCGAGACCGATGTTGGTGCTCTTCTTCTTTTCCCAAGCGATATTGTTATTAACGTATGTAGATACGGCAGAACCAGTTACAGGATTGTTACCGAAGCTGTAAGTCATGTTGTTACGGCTCATGGTAGCCATGTACTGATACTCACCGATGTTCTCATTACCGAGCACACCGTAGCTGGCACGCACCTTGAACATATTGACGATATCGCGGCTGATAGGGAAGAACTTCTCCTTATCGAAACGCCAACCTACAGATACTGATGGGAAAGTACCCCAACGGATGTTCTTGGTCAAGCGAGAGCTACCATCACGACGGATAACAGCTGAGAGCAAGTACTTCTCATCATAGTTATAGTTCAAACGTCCTACGTAAGATGCCAAAGCGTGCTTATACTCGTAAGAAGAAGAGTATGTATTCTTGGCATTCTGGAGCTGGAGGAAGTAAGGCTCTGAGTACTCAACGCCCCAACCTGTCAAGAGGCTTGTGTTCTCCTCCTCGTAGGTCATACCAGCGAGCAAGTTGATATTATGCTTGCCGATTGTGCCATTATAAGTCAATGTATTCTCAACCAAAGCATCGCCATAGTTACGAGAGCCCTTGGTCAAGCGCTCATTACTCTTATCGAGGTATACACGGTTGCTCTGAATCCAAGAAGGAATCCAAGTCTTATCCTTAGCCTCGGTCTTGCTATAAGAGAGGTTGATGTTGTAGTGCAAACCGTGGTTCTTGCTCTTGATGCCTACCATGCCGAGCAGGTCAACATCAGCAGAGAGAGTACCTACGAAACGGTCTACCAAAGTGTTACGCTGCAAGAGGTTGTTAACCAACAATGGGTTAGAAGCAGAGATATCACCATGTACACCATCATAATATACACCATAGCCGTAAGCATCGTAGCGATAGCCGCTAGCTGCACCTACCTTGTCATCGAGTACCCATGTTGAGTTATCGTAAGCCTTGATGGTAGGCTGCATCAAGAGTGTACCACGGAGCACGTTAGTTACATCGCCATAAAGACCCTGAACATACTCGCCGGCATTAGAAAGACCCATATTGTCCTGGTCTGAGTGAGAGTAAACCATGCTGGTGCGGAACTTCACAAACTTGGTGTCCATTGTATTGTTGACACGAGCTGTGTAACGCTCATAGTTAGGACCTGCACCTTCCAAGGTACCCTTCTGGTTGTAGTAGTCGAGAGATACATTATATGTACTGTGAGCACTACCACCGCTGAGGGCTACGTTGTGGTTCTGGCGGATACCAGTCTTGAATACCTCGTCAAACCAGTTGGTATTGGTAGCATCCTGGAAGTGATACTTACCATCCTCGCCCATCTTGTAACCACCAGGCAATGCGGTGTTAGAGTTAGCACAAGCCTGACCGAGATAGTTGCTATACTGGTCAGCATCCATTACATCATATACATCGCTAGGGATGTAGTCTACTCCGAAGTAACCAGAGTAGTTCACCTTCAAAGGCTGGTCTTTCTTACCATTCTTGGTAGTGATGATAACGACACCATTAGCAGCACGAGAACCGTAGATGGCACCCGCAGAAGCATCCTTCAAGATCTGGATGGTCTCGATATCATTAGGAGAGAAGTCACGGATAGTGGTACCCATTGGCACACCATCAATGACATAAAGAGGAGCTGTGCTACCGAAAGAACCGATACCACGAATTCTCACACTAGGATCTGCACCAGGCTGACCGTCTGATGTAATCTGCACACCGGCAACCTTACCTTCAAGCATAGTAGAGATGTTAGAGTTTGACACCTTCTTCATCTCCTCAGCATTTACGATAGATACAGAACCGGTAAGGTCTGCCTTTTTCTGTGTACCATAACCCACTACTACAACCTGGTCGAGCACCTGATTGTCGGCAGAGAGTTGGATAGATTCGATAATGGCACGACCGCGCACTGCAATCTCACGCTCCTTGTAGCCAAGATAGCTCACGAAAAGAGTCGCATTAGCCTTTACTCGAATTTCAAAATTACCATCTAAGTCGGTAACTGCACCAGTCTTGGCATCTTTAGTCTTAACTGTTGCACCAATCAGAGGTTCACCCTGATCATCTACAACATGTCCCTTGACCGTGATCACCTGATCTTGTGCAACTGCAGCCATTGCGGGCATTGGGGTGACAAAAGAAGCACCACCAACAGCACCTAGGCATAGCATCATAGAGAATAATTGTTTCCTCATTGCTTATCAATTTTTAGGTTTATACTTTGTTTATTCTATTTTTACAGTTTGTTATTACTTCGTCCGTTCTCTTTTTAGGTTGCGGATGAAATGATTAATGCTGGCCAAACTATACATCAACCATCATTTTTCAGTGGCAAAAGTACAATTAATGAGATTATATAGGGTGGACAATTGGGTTTTATAGGTGGACAAAACGCATAAACAGTAGATTTTTAAGGATATTACGTGCTTATCCACCAGTTGTGTACCCACACATACAAAGCAAGGGGTTACTTGACTTATATCAAGTAACCCCTCGGTTTAATTTTATTTGCTTAACAAATTATCACATCCAGGAACATTCTTTCTCCGAAGAATCCAAGGAGAATCCAAGGAGAACTATGCCATATCTGAACCCTGAGAATCCAACTGATCCTTATATGCAGTCGGCGAGATGCCAAACTGCCTGGTGAAGCAACGGGTGAAATACTTCGGATCGTTGAAGCCTACACGGTAGGCTATCTCCGTGATATTTCGGTTGGAAGTTTTATCAGCCATCATTTTGCGCGAGATGTCGAGACGGTAGTTGCGGATAAACTGGGCTGTTGGCAAGCCTGTCTCCTTGGAGAGATTCTTGCTCAGTACACTGCGTGATATACCCAAGGCATCTGCCAGTTCCTGTACACCAAACTCCGAATTATCGTAATTCTTCTCCATCACATCCATCACTTCTTCCATGAATGGACGCATAGTCTCCTCTACCATCTTCCTGTCAGCCTCAATGCTCTTTATCTGACTGTCCTGATAACGCTTCTGGTTCTGCAGAATCATCTGGATGCGACTCTGCAGCTTTTCTGGTTCATCACTTTCCTTCATCGCTGCCTCGATAGGACGGTACAAAGCCTCAACTTCCTCTTCGCGCATCTTGTTGAGACGGCGCACATAAGCATTTTGAAGCAAGGCGATGATACCTATTATAATAAGGGTAACAAACCACCAGCTCTTCCAGAAATAAGGAGTAATCTGAACTTCTACAGAGATGACCTGTTCCTTATCGGAATTGATAGATGGGATATATTTCACCTCAAACTTATAGTCTCCAGCTGGCAGAGTGGAATAACGCACACTATGCTGACCAGCCTTGAGTTGAACCCACTCATTCTCGTATCCCTTCATGCGATAGAGATATACACCCTGACTCTCGCTGCCATAATTGAGCGCTGAGAAAAAGAGGGTAAACGACTTATCACTCTCATGGATACGTAACTTTTTGGCGATAGAAATGTCTTCTTCCAGATAATCGCTGCCGGCAAAGACAGGCTGGTTATCTACCAAAAGTTCGGTAAAGCACAACTTACCCGTCTGATGCACAGAACGGTTTATGCCCTTTACAGCCATCATACCCGCATCGGTGCCCAGGAATATCTCGCCCTTGGCATTGCGGATGGCTCCATTGAAATAGAACTGCGAACTGATCAGACCGTCTTCACGGGAGAAACTGCAGAATGCCTCGGTCTTCGGATTGAAGATAGAGAGTCCGTTATCGGTAGCTATCCACAACATACCCTGGTTATCCTCTACAATACCCTTCACGATATTGTTGGCAAGTCCGTTATTGGTGGTATACGACTTCACTTGAGTCTTTCCGTTTTTATCGCTGGTATAGCAATACAGACCGTAGCCGTTACTGCCCATCCATATCTTTCCATCCTTAGCCTGGCAGAAAGACAATATCTTATCGAAGACTCCACTCTTCGGATTGTCGAGTTTATACTGATGATACGTCACAGCGAAATCGCCCTTGCCATGAGGACGCGACTTGAGGTCGACCTCTACCATTCCCCGCACACAACCCATCAGGAGTTTGCCCTTTCGGGTTATCAGAGAACCGATGCAGCCGCGCACTTCCAGGCATCCTCTGAAAGGTTCGATGAGTTGACGGCGCTTCATATCATAGAAGAAGAGACCATCATTGGTTCCGAGCCACATACCATCATTGATAGGATCGTAAGCCAAGGCACCGGCAAAGTTAAGTAAATGCTGATGCTTTGCATCTATCACCAGAGGAATAATCTTGCCCGGCTGACTGAGATTCATCACAGCAAAGCCCCTTCCCCAGGTACCAATCCAGAGCTGATTGCGGTTATCGGCTGCAAGAACCGAGACTGTATTATGCGGCAAACCGGAATTTGCCACCGTATAATGAACAAAGTTCATGCTGCCTGGAGTCAAGGCATTGAGGCCTCCCTCTACGGTTCCTACCCACAGGGTTCCGTCGGCTGCCGCATACATGGCATTGACAGCATTAGGAGAGATACTGCCCGGGTTGGCGGGGTCGTGACGGTAGAATTCCAAATTCAGCTGACGTGGAGCCAGCTTGGTAACACCACCCGTCTCAGAGCCTACCCATATCTGTCCGTTCTTAGAGAAAAGACTGTTGATAAAGTTGCTGCTCAGCGGATTCACAGCCGTAGCAGTGTTCCAATGTTCTATCTCTCCGGTCTTATCATTGAAGATATCTACGCCACAGAGCGTTCCTACCAGAAGTTTGTTATCTGGAGAAACGGCAAGGCTCGTCACTACTTCGTGCTGGAGCGAATGGTCGTTAGCAGAGCAATGGAATTCCTGCTTTGCACTATTAAACAGTCCGCGATTCGTACCCATCCATATCTTGCCATGATATGAGATGATGGCACCGGCATACCAGCCTTCGAGCGGAGGAAACAGGGATGAGATATTCTTTGCTACGAGCTGATTGTTCTTCACAGAAAACTCGCTCACCACTCCATTGTTGCATAATACAACCGTTCCTCTGCGATAGACATCACAGATTCCGAGGTCGGGAGCATTATAAGGATAGGATGTAGACAAGACGCTGTTCACCTCGCCCTTTTCGTTAAAGCCGAAACGGGTAAGCTGGTTGAAAGAAAGCATCCATATATTGCCCTTTGCATCACAATATATTCGGGTGCAAAGGTTCTTGAATACTTTGTTGAGTTGTGCCTCTACCTGGCTGTTCTCACAAGGTGGAACAACAGGCTGCATAGTATTGAGGTCGAGCACCTGCGGACCTTCTTCGAAAGCCACCCAAAGGCGCTTGAACGGATCTTCGCAGACATTACGGCAACTGTTGCTTCGCAGACTGATTCCTACAGACCCCAAACCGAAGTTCATGAAATTGAAGCCATCGTAGCGTACCAGTCCACCACCATGCGTACTGATCCATACGAAGCCGTAAGAGTCCTGAAAGATATCATCAGCAAAATTATTCGGCATACCTGCAGCCATATTGAGATAGCTTACATTATAGCGACTAGGCAGCCCACCTTGCGCCCAACTGCTCAAGGTAACGATCAATGCTGCTATAAAGGTTAGAATGTATCTTCTAATCATTATTTTCCTTTCTTCCTGTCTTCTATTTTTGCATAGATGACCATACCAACTCCTAACAAAGCAAGAGCGATATACATACTAAAAAGATTCCAATTCATAGCTATTGTTTTTTTTGTTCTTTGTGATCCTCTATCTTCACATAAACCAATGAGCCTATAGCTATAACTGAAAGGAACAAGTACATTCCTAATAATCCGTAATCCATATTATTTACCTTTCTTATTTTTTATTTTCACTTCGTCTGATAAGATATAACCCTGTCCCAAACGTAAGAGCTGCAAAAAAGACTGCTCCTATTAAAGTCCAAATCGAACCATCATCATTACCAAACATTCTCACTAAAACATAAGCTGTAACAATATATTTTGCTATATCTAACAGCCATTTGCCTAATTCTTCTATCATTCTAAAGCTATTTCGTTAACTCTGCTGCAAATTTACAAAGAATAATTGAAACGAAAGAATATTTTTATGAAAAAAAGCAGGCTAACACTGATAACTGCGTTAGCCTGCTGAGATATGAAAGTATCAAGTGACTGATACTAAGTCTTTAGAACTCAAGAATCATGCTCTGGCGAGGACGGAGCTTCACGTTCTTGTTGATAAGAACGGTGCGACCGTTTGTAACATCCGTGGCCTTGTCATGAGAACCGATAATCTCTGCATAACGGGAAACATTCAGCTCGTTTGCCTCGTTCTTGCCGTTAATAACCGTCATCACATTCTTACCCTTATACTGGCGGGCAATCACGTAAACACCCTTCTGAGGACAGAACTGGGTCTGCTTGCCCTTAGTAATCACTTCATTGCCCTGGCGCCAGTGCAACAGGTTGCTGAGCCAGTTGAACATCAGGTTCTCTGCCTGAGTTCTACCCTCTGCCGTAAAGGCATTGTGCTTATCACCAGCCCAACCGCCAGGGAAGTCCTTGCGTACATTGCCATCGGTTACACTCTTGGTACCGTTCATCAGCACCTCTGTACCATAATAGAGCTGAGGAGTGCGATTGATGGTAAGAAGCAATGACAGCGCCTGCTTCAAAGCCAGAGTATCCTTGCCTTCACCCAGGAAGCGGTCGGTATCATGATTCTCGATGAATGCCATTACGCTCTTTGGATTAGGATAGAGATAGTCGTAGCAGAACACGTTGTAGAGACGGTTCATGCCGTTCCACCAGTCATCGGTCTCTTCTTTCTTTGCACTATTGATGCGGTCGAAGAAGGCGAAATCCATAACGGTTGGCAGATAGCTGTTCTTCTCAGAAAGTTTGCTGTCCTTCTGCCATGCTGCAGTATAGGCAGGCTCGGTTACCCAAGTCTCGCCTACGGTATTGAAGTGAGGATACTCCTCGCCCAGCACCTTCATCCAGTGTGCCATCGCATCGCGGTCGGCATAAGGATAGGTATCCATACGGATGCCGTCGATACCTGCACTCTCTATCCACCACTCGCTGTTCTGAATCAGATACTTGATAACGTGTGGGTTACGCTGGTTGAGGTCAGGCATGGTTGGAACAAACCAGCCGTCTACGGTTTCTGTGAGATCTACCTTGCTAGCGTATGGATCGAGTACAGGAGTCAGCTTATAACTGGTCTCCAGATACTTATCGTTCACCTTGGCAGCGCCATCCACCGTACCGATGTTCTTCTGATGCTCGGCAGTCTGATTTTCAGGAGCCAGCCATTCTGGTTTATTGAACCAGTCCTTTGAAGGCATATCGGCAACCCAAGGATGTTCGAAGCCGCAATGGTTGAAAATCATATCCATCACAATCTTCAAACCTTTCTTGTGAGCCTCATCTATCAGCTGCTTATAATCGGCATTGGTTCCGAAACGTGGGTCTACACGATAATAATTGGTGGTAGCATAACCATGATAACTGCTGTTCTTGCCGTTACTTGGACTGTCGTTCTCCAAAACCGGGGTAAACCACAGAGCGGTTACACCCAACTGGTTAAAATAATCCAAGTGCTGGCGGATTCCCTCCAAGTCGCCACCATGTCGCAGACTAGGCTCTGCACGGTTGCAGGTCTTATCACGCATCGTCTTAAAGGCATCATTCTTCAGATTGCCGTTGGCAAAACGGTCTGGCATCAGCATATAGAGCACATCTTCATTAGAGAAGCCGATGCGCTTGTCGCCCGCCATCTCACGGTTCTTCAACACATACTTTACCTTCTTCGACTGTTTGCCCTGCTTGAAGTTGAGGGTCATCTCACCAGCCTTTGCCCCATCGAGGTTAAGATAAACCAGGAGATAATTAGGAGAATCAAGGCGGGCGATGCTGTCTACCTTCACACCCGGATAATCTACCGTTACATCGGCATTCTTGATATCCTTGCCATACACCATCAGCTGGAGTGAAGCATCTTTCATGCCCACATACCAGTCGGTAGGTTCAATGCGGTTCACGTTGACCGCTGCATTCATACTTATTGCGCTACTCATAAGCAATAAAGAAGCTATTATCTTTTTCATATTACACCTTATTATATATATAAACTATTTCTGATAAAGTATTAGGGCTGACTGAGGGGCAACCTCAACTTCCTTTCCCGAAACAAAGCCTAAGCCTTCCTCATTGATTATACCATTGCAGCAAGCCACGGTATAATTACCCTCAGGAATCTGCATCTTCTTTGCCTTCTTATTGAAGTTATAGATCACGATGATGTTCTTCCAGGCATCAATGCCCTCCAGATTCTTGAGCTGGAAACCTACGAGGCAAGTCTGCTGACAAGGCAGGAACTCCAGATGCTGACGTACCTTATCGCCTGTTGAAAGACGGAATGCCGGATGATTCTTGCGGAGCTGGATCAGACTCTTGTAATAAGCAAACGCCTGCGGATACTTCTGCAGATTGGTCCAGGTAAACTGGTTGATGCTGTCAGGAGAATTATAGCTATTGTGTACTCCCTTCTTGTCGCGGAGCATCTCTTCGCCGGCAAGGATGAAAGGAACACCCTGGGAAGTGAAGACGCAGGTCTGCGCAAGCTTATCGATGCGGAGCAACTCGGCAGTACGTATTGCTTCAGGGATATTCTTGTCGGTAAGAGATGCGATGCTTGCCTTCAGACGGTCTACCAGACACATATCGTCGTGGCAGCTTACATAACTGATCTGCTCGGTAGGATTGTTGGTCCAAGGCTTCTTGTCATAGTTCACCTTTGTCATATCCACCTGCGGATGAGCAATGCCACCCACGATACCAAACTTCAGACTCTCCTCCTGACCTGTAAGACCAGCCAGGAGCGCACCCTTATGGTCATCAGAGAAAGGACCACGGAGCGCATCGCGCATATCATCGCTGAAAGCACCGATACCCTTGAGCTGCTGGGTATTCGCCTTCACCGCCAGTTTCTCGGTAGGATAAGCACAACTGCCTGCACTCCATCCCTCACCATAAATATAGATGCTAGGATCGATGCGGTTTACCATCTCACGGATAGCCTGCATGGTTTCAATGTCATGAACGCCCATCAGGTCGAAACGGAAACCATCGATATGATATTCGTCTATCCAGTATTTCACGCTCTCCAGCATAAACTGACGCATGAGAGGCTTTTCAGAAGCAGTCTCGTTGCCACAGCCTGAACCGTTAGAATACTTACCATCCTTGGTCTTGCGATAATAATAATCAGGATAGGTACGCTGGAAATTGCTGCCGTTGATATCGAAAGTATGGTTATATACGGCATCAAAAATCACTCGGATGCCTGCCTTATGCAGCGCCATCACCATCTCCTTGAACTCCTTGATGCGGGTTGCTGGAGAATAAGGGTCGGTAGCGTAACTGCCTTCCGGCACATTATAGTTCTTCGGATCATAACCCCAGTTGAACTGTGGTTTGTCGAGTCGGGTCTCATCTATAGAAGCGAAATCGAATACAGGCTGGAAATGGATGGCATTGATGCCCAGATTCTTGAGATATTCGATGGCCTTAGGCTCGGTGAGAGCGAGATATTTGCCCTTATATTTCAAGCCGGATGTAGGAGAAATGGAGAAATCACGCACGTGAAGCTCGTAGACAACGAGATCGGCTGGCGATTTCAGGGCAGGACGCACGTCCTGATCCCATCCAGATGGATCGGTATCATACAAATCTACGATGGCGCCACGGTTTCCGTTCACACCTACTGCTTTGGCAAATGTACCTGGTGTTTCACCCTTGCCTATATCAAAGGTATAGAACTTTCCCTTGAGATCGCCCTTTACTGTAGCCTCCCAGCGTTCATCACCCAACTTCTTCATTTTCAGCGTTTTATAAGCCTTTCCTCCCTGACCTTGCTTATAAAGTCGGAGGGTTACAGAAGACTTTTGGGCTGTTGGAGCATTCAGGATAAACATGGTTTTCTCCTTGGAATACATCATCTCATTGAATGTCTGCTGGGCATTCAATGAAGTTGGTAAAACGGTTGCTGTCAATGCTGCAATTATTAGTTTTTGGATATTCATATTGTTAAGTTGTTGTTATACAGGACATTAAAGCGAGCCGAGCGAAGAAAAGTGTGACAGATTATCTACGCTCATTTTTAGCGTATTTCCGACCAACCGGACAGTTGGACGGAAATACGGAAATTATAGGCTTATTTAGCGAGCAATGAGATGGCGAAACCACCACCACGTGCTTCATTAATCTTCAAAACATCACCCTTCTTCACAGTCTTGTGAACAATCTTGTAAGATTTAGGGTTCTTCTCGTAGTCAGCATTCTTGCCGTCCTGATAGATAGCGCAAGCATACTTCTTGCCCTTATCCAGGAAGTCGAGCTTTACTACGGCTATGCGGGCTGCATCAGTCTTACCGCCTACAAACCAGTTGTCGGTTCCCTTTGCCTTGCGGGCTACGGTGATATACTTGGCTGGCTCAGCCTCCAGATACTTGGAGTCATCCCAGTCGCAAGCTACGTCACGGATAAACTGGAAGGCATCATCGTACTTCTCATAATGCTCTGGAAGATCGGCAGCCATCTGCAGCGGACTGTACATTACGAGATAGAGCGAAAGCTGACCACAGAGAGTGGTATGAACATAACTCTTATTGTTGCTCCACTCAGAAAGCTTGGTCTCAAAGATACCAGGAGTATAATCCATCGGACCACCCTGCAAACGGGTGAATGGCAACATTACGGTATGATAAGACTTGTTACCGCCAAATGCCTCATACTCAGTACCACGTGCACTCTCGTTGCCAACCAGGTTAGGCCAGGTGCGGCAGATACCTGTAGGACGGGTTGCCTCATGGGCATTTACCATGATATGATGCTTGGCAGCGGTCTCGATGACACGCTGGTAGTGATTATTCATCAACTGGCTGTAGTGATACTCACCTCTTGGGATGATATCTCCCACATAACCGGTCTTCACGGCATCATAACCATATTTGTTCATCAGGTTGAAGGCATCTTCCAGGTGGCGCTCGTAGTTGAGAGCTGCAGAAGATGTCTCGTGGTGCATCATCAGCTTCACGCCCTTAGAGTGAGCATATTCGTTGAGCATCTTGATATCGAAGTCAGGATATGGAGTCACGAAGTCGAAGACATCGAGCTTTTGGTGACCGAACCAGTCTTCCCAACCTTCGTTCCAGCCTTCTACCAATACTTCCTGCAAACCGTTCTTGGCTGCAAAGTCGATGTAGCGCTTCACTTCCTCGTTGGTTGCACCATGAGTACCGTTAGGCTTGCACTTGCTGTAATCAGTAACGCCGAGACACACAGATGGCAGATCGTTGGTATAGCTCCAGGTCTTGGTGCCCACAATCATGTTCCACCATACACCGCAGTACTTGGTAGGATGAATCCAGGATGTATCCTTAATCTTGCAAGGCTCGTTAAGGTTCAATGTCAACTTGCATGAAAGCATATCACGGGCATCATCGCTTACCATCACGGTACGCCAAGGGGTATTGAATGGTGTCTGGATGAATCCCTTTCTGCCCACAGCATCAGGAGTAAGCCAAGACTCAAAGGTCAATGTTTTCTCATCCAGATTGAGGTGCATGGTAGGATAATCCAGGCAGGCTGCCTCGTGGATATTGATATAGAGTCCGTCCTTGGTCTTCATCTGGAGAGAGGTCTGAACACCGGTATCAGAGAAGACGGTAGTAGATGAATTGCTCTTGTAAGCTTCACGGTTTTTCGCAATAATTGGACGGATACCTGTCAATGGAGTGATGTTGTAGTCATACTCCTGGGTATCGTAATCGCCCGGAATCCAATAGGCTGTATGATCGCCTGCCATGGCAAACTGGGTATGCTCCTCCTGGATGACAAAATAATTCAGACTTTCCTGCTGTGGAAACTCATAGCGCAAGCCCATACCATAATCATATACACGGAAACGGATGGTAATGTTACGCTTAGAAGCAGCCTGGTTCAGGTTTACCTCCATCTCGTTATAGTTATTGCGGATGGTAGCGGTCTCGCCCCATACCGGCTTCCAGGTTTCATCGAAAGTCGATGTCTTGCTGCCGGTTTCAGTAAAACCATCCATCAGGCTGGTTTCCTCCATGCCCTTAGAGGCATGTTTATCCTTAGCCAGTTCCAATCCTAAGTGGGATGGCTTGCATACAGTCTTTCCCTTATAGCTCATCTCATAGGTAGGCTGTCCCTTTTCGGTCAAAGAGAATGTTACCGAGACGTTGCCGTTAGGCGACTTTACGGTCTGGGCTGCTGCCAACATAGGAAGCAAGAGACCCATCACTAATACATTCAGTTTTTTCATACTGTTCAGTTGTTGTTTATTCTTGTTTTTGAATCTTCGTTAGTTTATCTCAATCATTATCTGTTTATTCTTAAGATAGTGCAAAGATACAAAAAACAAAAATACCCTCCACGTTTTGGGAGGGTATTTTTCTGCAAATGAGTGTGCAAACGTTTGCACTATATATAATCATGTTAGTTAGCATCTTCCAGACTGCGAAATCATCTCTGTGATATTCTGCACGAAACGCTTGTCAGCAGCCAGATCCTCTATGTTGAGGTGCATGCGGTAACGCCAGTAATGCTTAGGGTTAGCCGGGATATTGATACGCTCGGCATCGGCATCTGGCAGACGGAGAGCCTCATCGGTAGCCAACCAGTCCTGGATGCTCAATATGCAGAGCATGGATGGAGAAGTGAGATGGCGGCTGATGATGTCACTAGCCAACCAGCCTGGGAGTGGATGAGGTGCTGGTCCCTGACGGTAGAGCATCGTATTGTAATACTCCTGGGTACGCTGGATATTCTCATCCCACCACATGCGCAGAGTAGGCATATCGTGGCTCGAAATAGTACATACCGAGCGGTATGGGTTACGGCTCAGATGTCCGAACTTAACCGATGGATCCTTTGGCATGCTCTGGAGTTCCAGACTCAATATCTTCAACTCGTCCATTACCCAAGGCACACAGTCTGGCACCATACCGAGGTCTTCGGCACAAACCAGCATGCGGGTAGCCTGAACCAGCTTAGGCAACTTTTTCATCGCCTCCTGATACCAGAACTGGTTGTTGCGGCGATAGAAGTAGTCATTGTAAAGGCGGTTGAATGCAGCCTTGTCATTATCATAGAGCGACTCGTAGATAAAATCGAGCTGGGCTGAGATACGTGGATGGAAGACGCTAGGGTTGGTATGATCGCGTACGAAGAGTACATCGCTGATCAGGGCATACAAGCCATCACGCAGCCAGAGTTCCTTCTCATCTGTTGCATCAGCAAAGAGAGCCTCTACCTTGCGTTGGGTATCTACCTCAGGCTTCATCTGATAACGCTCGTCATCCAGACGGTCGAGATACTTCTCCTTTACCTCGCCGGCACGCTCATGGAACATACGGTCCAATACCCAATCGGTAATGAACGGACGGGTAAAACGGTCTTCCTGGAAGTGCAAACCATAGCTTTCTATCTCTTCACGGCTCATGGCAAGCGCCGGTGCAAACTGTCCGAGCAATCCATGTACGCTATGTACCGGAATCTCCCAGATACGGAAGAAGCCCAATACGTGGTCGATGCGGTAAGCATCAAAGTATCTTGCCATGTTCTGGAAACGGCGGTTCCACCACTGGCAGCCATCCTTCAGCATCTCAAACCAGTTATAGGTAGGGAATCCCCAGTTCTGACCATTGACAGAGAAGTCATCAGGTGGAGCACCCGCCTGACCATTGAGGTTGAAGTATTTAGGTTCCGTCCATACATCGCAACCATTGCGGTTTACGCCGATTGGAATATCACCCTTCAAAATAACACCCTTAGCCTTGGCATGCTCGTGAGCCTCCTGCATCTGGCGGTCCAGTACGAACTGTACGAAATAGAAGAACGCCACGTTCTTGTAAGCAGCAGTCTTAGGGTCGGCAAGCGCCTTGCGCTCAGCCTCATCCCATACCTGATGATCTGGCCACTGGTTGAAATCAGCCGTACCATTCTTATCACGCAGGTATGAATATTGTGCGTAAGGAACCAGCCACAGTTCAGTATCCTGGAAGAAAGCCTTGTATTCGGCTGTCTTCATCATCTTTTCACCTTCCTGATTGAAGATTTGGCGCAAGTAATTTATCTTGAAATCATTTACTTTCTCGTAATCTATCTTATCCAGTGCGTTCAACTCAGCACGTGTCTTCTCAGCCTCAGCACGAGCCTTGGCATCCTTCAGCTCTGGGAGAGCATGGAGGTCGGCATACTGCGGATGAATAGCGAAGACGCTGATGCAGCTGTATGGATAACTGTCGGTCCATGTATGAGTGATGGTGGTATCATTGATAGGAAGGAGCTGGAGCACCTTCTGACCGGTAGAAGCCACAAAATCAATCATGGTCTTCAGATCACCGAAATCACCGATACCGGCACTCTTACGGGTACGCAATGAGAATACTGGCACCTGCGTTCCGGCAAGTTTGCGGTTATAGAGAGCGAAGAAAGCCTGGTCGAGTTCATAAGATACCAACTCACCTGCCTTCATCTCCGGCAAATCCACGGTTCTGTTCATGCTGGCTTCCCAGAGAAGCTCGTTCTTTGCATTACGGAAAGCCACGAACTTAAACTCCAGATGACTGCCCTCAAGATGAGTCGCATCAATATCAGCCACCCATTCATTATAGGTATGCTGAGTCATCGGAAGAATCTTCTGCACATCCCAAGCACCCAAAGCTTTATCTGCACCCAATACACCCAGACGCTCACCATCACGAAGCTGAGGAGCACGGACTATCAGACGCACAATCTTGCTGCCCGTTTCCGGCTTCATCTCCTGTGGAACCTGATGATTGATGCAATCGGTAAAGGCGCTGCTGTAGAGGAAAGCATCCTCAGGCATAGCCTTCCAATGATCGTAAAGGGTATAAACCGCAGCCTTCCTGGCATTTACATCGAGCTGATGCTTAATCATAAGCCATTCGGTCTTGACTGCTCTTCCTTCACGTTCTATACTATAATAATAGGTATACGATTTTTCTGGTGATTCAACACACCAGTCGCATGCCCATCTTTCACCATCTGTTGTCTCGAGAGGAAGTTTCAGTTCACCTTCCTCCGTCTGAATGTTTACGACGATCTGTTCGCCGAACATTGCTTTATATTCAATATTAAACTGTACTGTCATAAGACTCTTAAAGGCTCTTGAAAATGTTATAATTTATGTTTGATGCTACAAAGGTAAGAAAAACGAGCGAAAAATGTATCTGAAATTTGCATATTTTTTTCTCACAAATCGTGCAAACGTTTGCACAACCCTCACTCCGTAGAAACAATCAATTAATCGTTCATCTCATTTTATTCTGATTTCTTATCCTTGATGATACTCACAGACAGCGCACCCGCAATCAGCAGGATACCTGCCACAATCATCATATCGCTCTGATGAGAACCCACCAGACTCAGGACAGTTCCACCGCAGATGGCAGCCACAATCTGAGGGATACAGATGGTTCCGTTAAACAGACCGAGATAAGCACCCATGTGACCATATCCCTGCAAAGCATTGGTAACAAAGGTGAAAGGCATCGCTAGCATGGCTGCCCAACCGGCACCAATCATCAGGAATGGGATAAACTGCAAGTACTGGTCATGCAGGAATGGTATCAGGGCAAAGCCCACACCACCGATAACCAGACTGACAGCGTATGCCACCTTCGTATTCTTAAACTGAGGGAGAATCACAGCCCAGACTACACTACCTACAGCCTGAACTGCAAAGAGAATGCCCACCCAGTTGCCTGCCTCCTGGAATGCTTCAGAAGCAGGGTCGGTCGTATTCCATACGGTTTCAGCGATGGCTCCCGTAGAATAATTCCAGAGATAAAGGAAACCAGCCCAGCAGAAGAACTGAACCAGTCCCACCTTCCAGAAGGTAGATGGCGCCTTGCGCAGCAAAGTAATCCAACCGGCCTTGTCTTCAGAAGCCTCAGCATTAGGATTCTTCACTCCTCCCTCTTCACTCTTCGCTTCATTATACTCCGCATACTGCTGTGGATTCCACTCCTTCACCTTCATTGTGGTGTAGATAACACAGAGAATCAGGATAGCCGCACCGATATAGAACGACCAGATGACAGAATCAGGAACCACACCCTTCTCAGCATAATTCTTGATACCGAGGAAGGTAAAGAGGAATGGGAAGATATATCCGGCTACAGAACCGGCATTGCAGAGGAAACTCTGGATAGAGTAAGCCTTTGCCTTCTGTTTTTCATTTACCATATCGCCTACCAGCATCTTGAACGGCTGCATCGCCATGTTGATGCTCGTATCGAGGAACATCAGCGCTATCAGTCCGAAGAGCATCGCACCGCTCACGGTCAGTCCGAGCGAACCGGCATTCGGCAGCAGGCACATTACCAGGACGGCAATCGTAGCACCCACAAAGAGATAAGGGATGCGGCGACCGAAGCGGCACCACGTCTTATCACTCAACGTGCCCACGATAGGCTGAACCAGGATTCCCATCAGAGGAGGGAGAATCCAGAAATAACTCAAGTTGTGTGGGTCAGCACCCAACGTTGCAAAGATTCGGGAGATGTTGGCGCTCTGTAGGGCGTAGGCAATCTGTACTCCGAAAAATCCGAAGCTCAAGTTCCAGAGCTTCCAGAAACTTAAATCAGGTTTTTGTTTCATATTGTTATGCTTTTATTTATATTCATTCAGAAAAGAATGTCAATTCAACATTTAACATTCAACATTATCTAGTAGTTCCTCTCACCACGAGTCGTGTTCTCACCACTCTCTTCTCCACATCATCTCTAGGGATGGAGCCTTCCACCTGACCAATCAGGATATTGGCAGCTTCCTCGCCTACGGCTACACCTCGCTGCTCAACCGTAGTAAGCATCGGGTCGCACGCCTTGGCACGGTCACCATTGGTGAATCCGCAGATGCTGATTTCTTCAGGCACCTTGAACCCCATCCGCTTGGCGGTATAGAGGATGCCGATTGCCGTATCATCATTGATGGCGAAGAAAGCATCCGGACGGTCTTCCTCTATCAGAATATCCGGCGTTATTGCTTCGGCATTGGCACGGTCATCGCAGATCTTCACCCAGTCAGGGTTCTCCGTCAAACCATGCTTTACCAGCGCATCATGATAACCGTTATATCGGTTCTTGGAGATTTCCAGATTCATCGGCGAGCCGTAGAAGGCAATCTTCTTGCAGCCCGTATCAATCATGTGGGTAACGGCAGTAAAGGCACCCATATAGTCATCTACCACCACTCGCGAGCAGTTCACGCCCGTACATATTCTATCATAGAAGATGAGCGGCACCCCATTCTGCAGCAGTTTTTCGAAATGGTCATACTGCTTGGTATCCTTCGCCTGTGAAACGATGATGCCACAAACCTTGTTCTGATAGAAGTCTTCACAGATGGCCACCTCCTTATCGTAGCGCTCGTTACTCTGCGCCACCATCACACGGTAACCTCTGGCTCTAGCCTCTTCCTCTATACCCGAAAGCACCGACATGAAGTAATAGTGTACCACCTGAGGCACAATAACTCCAATCACCTTCATCGGCTTCACCTTATTATGTCTTAAAGCTTCACCCAGGAAATTAGGAAAGAAGTTATGTTCACGCGCGTATTTCTGAATACGCTCCTTTTGGGCAGTACTGATACGAGAACTGTCCTTCAATGCTCGGCTCACTGTGGCAACACTTACGCCCAGATCGCGAGCAATATCTTTCATTGTTATTGTTTCTTTATCGCCCATTGCTATTAGTTGTGCTGCAAAATTACGAAATATCCTCAATATTGGTCAGAATTCATTGACATAAATCAAGTAAATTTTGTGCAAACGTTTGCACAAAATAAATAACGGAATTAACACAAAAATAGTACAACATTAGAGAAAAGAACTTAATTTTGCACACAGAAACGACAAGTTTATGGGCAAGCGCCCCATTCCTACCTTATAATATAAGTAAGATGCCAGAAAGACTAAACAAGAGCCAGAACGGCATTTTGAGTAGGAACGACAACAACTTAAGCCAAGAAGAAAAGAAGAAAAAGTAAATAATTTAATATAATACATTAACTTAAAAATCGAGCAAATGATGAAGCAGGTAAAAATTAAATTGCCTCTCAGAGCGTTGACCCTAGCAAGCGGTCTGCTTCTGACGGTGAGTTCCTTTGCGCAGACAAATGCAGTTAAGGGACATGTGAAGGATGCTTCTGGTGAGCCTATCATGGGTGCTACCATTACAGTTAACGGTAAGGCAGTGGGCATTACCGACATGGATGGTAACTTCTCAGTTGATGCAGCGCCAGGTGCCAATCTTACTTTCACCTATCTTGGAATGACACCAAAAACAATCAAAGCAACATCTAACATGATGATTACCTTGGTTGACGACCAGAAGTCTTTGAACGAGGTCGTTGTCATTGGTTATGGTCGCGCTAAGAAGAACGACTTGACTGGTTCTGTTACAGCTATCAAGCCAGATGAGATGTCAAAGGGTATCACAAGCAGTGCCTCAGATATGTTGGTAGGTAAGATTGCCGGTGTAGATGTACAGACTGGTGGCGGTCAGCCTGGTTCTGGCGCACAGATTCGTATCCGTGGCGGTGCCTCTCTGAATGCTTCTAATGACCCTCTCTATGTCATCGATGGTTTGGCTATTGATAATAACAATCTGAAGGGTACAAGTAACGTCTTGGCGATGATTAACCCTAACGATATCGAAAGCTTCACTGTATTGAAGGACGCTTCGGCAACCGCTATTTATGGTTCTCGTGCTTCTAATGGTGTCATCATCATCACCACCAAGAAGGGACGTGCTGGTCAGAGACCTACCGTTACCTACAATGGTGATGTTACCTTGTCAACCATCCAGAAGAAATATGAGGTGATGAATGCTGGCGAGTACAAGCAGGCTCTTACCAATTTAGGCATTGATACAAGTGCTTTGGGTACAGCCGACACAGACTGGCAGGACGAGATCTTCCGCACTGCCATCTCTACCAACCACAACATCAGCATACAGGGTGGCTTGAAGAATATGCCTTACCGTGTTGGCTTAGGTTTCGAAGACAACAACGGTATCGTTAAGACCAGCTGGATGAAGCGTTTCAACACTTCTGTCAATTTGGCTCCTTCCTTCCTCGACAAGCACTTGAACATCAACTTCACAGCGAAGTATATGTTCGAAAAGGACCGCTATGCCAATTTTGGTGATGCCATCGGTAATGCACTGACCATGGATCCTACACAGCCTGTTCGTGTAAACGATGAGATGTACAATACTGTAGGTGGATATTTCCAGTATCTGGACAACAAAGGCGACAAGATTACAGATCCTAACTGGACAAAGATAGCCAAGAGTCAGGTTCCTCAGAACCCTGTAGCTCTCCTCAACAACCAAAAGATGATAGCCAATACTAATGACATATCTTCAAACTTAGAGGTAGATTATAAGATTCATGGCTTCGAAGACTTGCATTTGCACGCTGCCATCGGTGCACAGTACACTGATGCCAAGCAGCATAATGATATTAACAAGTATTCATCATCCAACAACTATTTTGGTTGGTATGGTACTGACCATCAATACAAATACAGCATCGAAGGAAAAGCTTTTGCTGAATATGCCCACAAGTTTGGTGTGCACGACATCGACATCATGGCAGGTGCTGAGCAGAGCCACTATCACAGAACAACCTATAACTTCGGAAGCGGTATCGATGAGTATTTGAGAGATACCAATCCAGAGTTAAAAGATGGAGAATGGAACTACGTGAATAACCCACAATATATGGCAAACACCATATATAAGAGTCACAACTCTTTGGTATCCTACTTCGGACGTTTCAACTATAACTTGCTGGATCGCTATTTGCTTACAGCAACCTTCCGTGCCGATGGTTCTTCTCGCTTCAGAGAGGGCAAGAAGTGGGGTTATTTCCCTGCAGCAGCCTTTGCCTGGAAGATCAACAACGAGTCTTTCTTGAAGAATGTAAAATGGATTGATGAGTTGAAGCTCCGCTTGGGTTGGGGTATGACAGGTCAGCAGAATGGTATTGACGACTTCTACTATACTCCTAAATATACCATCAGCGACACTTATGCACAGTATCCATTTGGTGACAAGTATTATCAGACCATGCGCCCAACAAGATACAACACTGAGCTGACATGGGAAAAGACCACAACCTATAATGGCGGTCTTGACTTCACCGCTCTCAATGGTCGCTTCGGCTTCAATATCGATGGTTACTATCGTAAGACTACCGACCTTTTGGCAACAGTTTCCATTGCCGGTGGTACCAACTTTGGTGACAATCTCTTGAAGAACATCGGTGCTGTAGAAAACTATGGTGTGGAATTGGCATTCAATGTGAAGCCTATCGTCACTAAGGACTTCTTGTGGGATGTAACCTACAACGTAGGATGGAACCACAATGAAATCACAGAGTTAGAGGCTGGTTTGCAAGACTGGGTTTGGACAGGTAGCAAGGTATCTCGTGGTAACAACACATTGGTACAGGTGAACAAGGTTGGCGAACCTCTCAATTCGTTCTATGTTTACCAGCAGGTTTACGACGAGAACGGCAAGCCTATTGAGGGACTGTATGTTGACCGTGATGGTAACGGCAAGATTGATAATGACGACCGTTATTGCTACAAGAGCCCAGCTCCTGATGTCATCATGGGTTTCACCACCAAGTTCATCTATAAGAACTGGGACTTCAGTGCTGCCTTCCATGCATCTATCGGCAACTATGTGTACTACGATTTCTTGAACTCAAAAGCTGAGTTGATGAAAATCAACGATACCAATCTCTTCAGAAACACAACTGCAGAGGCCGTCAATCTTGGCTTTAAGGGTACAACAGATCTCACCACCAATACCAGTGACTACTTTGTACGCAATGCTTCTTACCTGAAGTGCAGCAACATGACTTTGGGATATAGCTTCCCAGCATTGATCAAGGCAGGTGCAGAGAAGATTTGCAGCGGACGCATCTTCTTCACCGTACAGAACCCATTCATCATTACCAAGTACAAGGGTATCGACCCAGAGGTAAGCAGTGGTATCGACAGTAATCCTTACCCACGTCCAATAAGCTTCCAGCTTGGTTTGAATCTTAACTTCTAAAAATAAAAAAGGAGACAATTATGAAAAAAATATTTATAACGACTGCAATGGCGAGTGTTTTGTGCATGGGCTTTGTCTCTTGCGCAGACGAACTGAATATCAAGTCCATTGACCCACAGTCTACCCCAACATATACAGTAGAGGGTCTCTTGGCCAAGCAGTATGCTACCCTTGGTCTTACAGGACAGAAAGGTCCTGCTGGTTCAGCAGACTTGAGTTGCGATGAGGGTGAGAGCGGATTCATCCGTACCATTTTCAACCTGCAAGAGTTGATGACTGACGAGACAGCATGGGCATATCAGGCCGATAATGCCATCGCTCCTATCACCAATTTAAGTTGGAATAGCGGTAATGACCGTGTAAACTGGGCATACCAGCGTCTGATTTTCGACATCACCTTGTATAACCAATTTATTGCTGAGCAGACTGGCAAGTTAAGTGATAATCAGATTGCAGAAGTTCGCTTCCTCCGTGCACTGAACTACTATTATTTCCTTGACCTGTATCGCAGGGCTCCATTCAAGCTCACTTTCGACGATAGTCTCCCTACCGAGAAAAAGGGAAAGGATCTCTACGACTGGTTGGATAATGAGTTGACCACCATTGAGCCTCTGATGGCTGAGGTGGGCGATTATAATAACAGTGAGAATTTCGGACGTGCCGACCGTGGCGCAGCATACGCACTCCATGCCCGCTTGGCTCTTAACTCTGAAGTTTATACCGATGGTCAGGTAAAGGACTACCAGAAGGCTATTCATTATTGCGACGAGATTATCAACAGCGGTAAATACGATCTTTGTCGTACAGAAAAGAATGGCTATAGCGGTTATCAGCAGTTGTTTATGGGCGACAATGACTGCAACCCAGAGGCTATGAAGGAAATCATCTTCCCTATCCGTCAGGATGGTTTGAAGGCCCGTGCGTATGCAGGTACCACTTACCTCGTATCGGCATCCACTATCGCTGGTATGCCTTATGCAAGCACAGGTGACCCATGGAAATGTATGTTTGCCCGCGAAAACCTTATTGAGAAGTTCTTCCCTAAGAAGGACATCCCTATGGCTACTGTTGATGATGTCTTGAGCAATCCTACACAAGAAGAGGTGAGAGCTAAGGATAGCGAGAAGAAAATCGGTACAGCAGACGTAATCGCAAAGGCTCAAGACGACCGCGCCCTGTTCTATATGGGTGTAGGTGGCTGCGAAACAGGCAAAGTTCGTACAATCAATCCTGGTGAGGCTATCACAGGTCCTCTGAATGGTGCGTCTTTTGTAAAGTGGAGCAATCTCCATGCAGATGGTTCCACACAGCACGATCAGAACTATTCAGATACAGACTTCCCTATGTTCCGTTTGGCAGAAATCTATCTGACCCGCGCAGAGGCAAAGTTCCGTCTCAACGGCAGTCAGGAAGGTTTGGCTGACATCCAGTTAGTTCAGGACCGTGCTCACCGTGATTCAAAAGCTACATCAGTAAATGATCAGACTCTTATCGACGAATGGTGCCGTGAGTTCTACATGGAAGGTCGTCGCCGTTCAGACTTGGTTCGCTTTGGCTTGTTCACTGGTTCTAAGTATCTCTGGAGTTTCAAGGGTGGTGCAGAAAATGGCGCAGGTATTCCTGCATACTATGACGTCTATCCTATTCCAGACAATGAGATCAAAAACAATCCTAACATGAATCAGAACCCAAAATATTAATTGTTTGGAAACCTGATTTAATTAAATGAAATTAATTATGAAAAAGATATTCAAATTCATGTTGCTGCCAGCATTGGTACTCCCTTTGCTCTTTACATCCTGTGATGAAGACAGAGACAGCAACCCTTCATTGGACCTGAGTCATCTTGCTGAGGGATTTGTATTGAACATTCCTGCTCTTGCAGAAAACAATACCTACGACCTCAACAGTGCAAAAAACTTGGTACTGACATGCTCTCAGCCAAATTATGGTGGAGTACCTTACCCTGTGAAGTATTATGCACAGGTTTCTATCGACCCTGCATTCGTCAGCGATCCTACAGTCACTCATAAAGAGTTGGCGACATACGCAGAGAATCCAAGCAGTTTGGATTTTAATGCATACGAAGCAAACAAAGCTGTTGTATCTCTCTTCCGGGCTGCCAATCCTGAAGCAAATATTCCAGAGAAGATGTCTGTTTATATCCGCCTTCGTGCAGTCATTGGCGGTACTTTGAATCAAACCTTGGGCGAGACCTATTCAAATGTCATCACCTTGCCTTCTGTGAAGGCTACTATTCCTGACGCTAAGTTCACAGAAAACCTCTTCTTGACTGGAAGTTCTATCCAGAAACCATGGGAGAGTTGGAAGTCTATTCCACAGGTAGAAGGCTTGGAGGGCAACTACTATGGTATCATCTACGTGCCAGCTGGTGGCGAATTCAATTGGGGTACCGAGATCAATGACAAACTCGGCATCAACCAAATCAAGGAAATCGTTGATGAAGCTGGTGCAGGTATCACTGCAGGTAACGACCAAAACCTCAAGGTTGCCAACGCAGGTTGGTACACTCTCCACTTCAAGGGTAAGATTTCCAAAGACAAGAAGAACATCAACTGGACACTGACTGTTTACAAGACTCAGGTTTGCCTGATTGGTGCTTGTATTGGTCAAACCGATTGGGGCTTTGCTGACGAAAATGCTCTGACACCTCCAGACGATCCAAGTGGTGATTGGGTTTCTCCTGCATTCGCAGCCGGCAGCGAACTTCGTGTTGCTGTCAAGGTCGGTGACATCAACTGGTATAGCACAGAGTTCACTGTTCACAAGGGCGAAGTATTCTGGCGTATGAAGAATATGCCAAACAACTGGGCTGAGACCATGGGGTCAGATTACTCTGTAACTACCACCCCTGGCAAGAAGTTGTATGTCAACTTTGATACAAATAAAGCTGAAGTTAAATAATTTAAGATCAAAGCAAAATGAAAAAGATATTTTTATATAGCTTAGCAGTCTTGGCAAGTATTATACTTGCCAGCTGCAACGGCAACTACGATGATTGGGCTCAACCACAGCACAATCCAGAGGAAGAAGCTATCACGATTCCTGGCTTTACTGCAACACCAGTAGTTCAGTCCATCGACTGTTCCAATGTGACAACAGATAGTGTCAGCATCTTCACATTGAGCGAAGCAGCTCTTCCTGAAGGTTTTACACTTGATAATGCTCGCTTAGAGATTATTCCTCAAGGAGAAGATAATGCAATCAAGAAAACCGTTAATGCAAGCATTGAGGGTAAGGCCGCTGTTGCAGATCTTTCAGAAGTAATAGTATCTTTTTATGGCAGGCGTCCTATAGCTCACTCTTTTGTTGCCCATGTTTATTTAAATGCGGTCAAAAATGGTGATGCTGTTCTTATTGATGCTGGTAAATTTAACCTTGAGATGACTCCAAAGTCTCCATTCATTGATTCTGGCTACTACCTCGTAGGCGATATGTTTAATGTCGAAGCCGTTGGTGATGCCGCAGCCGTTGACGGTTGGAATACTGTAAGTGCTAAACAGGCATTCATGCACAGCGACAAAGATGTATATGACGATCCTATTTTCACTATCACTTTCGAAACAAAAAAGGCTGACCAGTATTGGAAGATTATTCCTAAGAAGAACATTGATTCTGATAACTTCTGGGCTGATGGCGTAGTAGGACCTAAGCAAAACGGAAGCGACAGCATGGAAGGATCGTTGACAAACGTTGGTCCTGGTGCAGGTATGATTAAAGAGCCTGGCAAGTACAAGCTCACTCTCAACATGATGGACTATTCTTATACCATTGAGGCAGCCCCAGAGCTATACATGAAGGGCGATGCTAACGGCTGGGATGGATATGACTATCTCGCAGGTGATGGTGTACACTTCACAGGTTTCATGTACCTCAATCAGAACGGATTTAAGTTCACTACAGCGCCAGACTGGAGTGGTACTGGCTATGGTGAGAACTTCTCCACAGCACCTGATGCTGGTAACATAGTAATGACAGAACCTGCAGGTTACTACAAGGTAGATGTAGACTTGTCTGCTAAGACATATACATTGACTCCTATCACTTCTATCGGTATTATTGGTAGCGCAGCCCCTAATGGTTGGGATTCTGACGTGGACTTGACTTATGTTCCTTACAACAAAGAAACTAAGGAAGGTCGCTATTGGGAAGCGAAGAACATTAAGCTGAAAGCAGGTGAATGCAAGTTCCGTGCTAACGATGCTTGGGATATGCAGTGGGGATTTGATGGCGATAAATTTGTATTCTCTAACAATGCTCCACAGAAACAGTTCGTACCAGAAGAAGGTACATACGACATCAAACTTTATGCATGGGCTAACGGCTATGCTAAGTGTGAGTTCAAAAAGAAGTAAGCATTTGCTTCATCAAATAAACTAAATATCAATAGGCGGCTCTCAATTCCGGGAGCCGCCTATTTTTCTTTCTCCCCATCCTTTTCAAGTATTTTTTCCCTAAAACCTTGGAAGTTACGAGGAAAAGTCGTATCTTTGCCAACGAATAGCTTAAAAAAAAGAAATTATGGGACATCAAGAAGATATTGTAAAAACAGAAAGTAAAATCATTGTCATCAGGGATACGCAAGTCATCCTTGACAGAGATGTTGCGGAATTGTATGGAGTAGAAACCAGAGATATAAACAAAGCGGTTAAAAATAACCCCAAAAAGTTTCCCCCTGGTTATATTATTGAACTGAATAGCAGCGAGAAACAGGAACTGGTGGAAAATTTCCACCGGTTCAATACCCTCAAGCATTCCACTGTTGCACCTCACGCATTTACTGAACAAGGACTTTATATGCTTGCCACAATTCTGAAAGGTGATTTAGCCATCAGTACAACCATTGCCATCATTGATACTTTCACTCAACTTCGCAAATTGGCAAGAACTATAGATAAGGTGAATGAAGATGCAAAGGAGCATGGTATTTTACCAGACAAAGCAACAGAAGGTAAGATACAAGCTGCCATGAACGAAGTCTTCGCAGATAAGCTGCCATTAAAAATGCGCAGATTGACTTTTGGGGTAAATTTAGGAGTGCTGAAATTTTCTATAGAAACCACAAGAGAATCTAAAGAATAAAACAACATAAAAAGGAGGGAAGAATATGAACATGTTTGAACAGATGCCATTCAGCGAGAAGTATCCAGTCTTCCGCAAGTTGGCAGAAATAGGCGACC
>ERZ1023881.113-NODE-113-length-36678-cov-59.239057_pt1 | contig 36678 bp, 32 predicted proteins | sample MGYA00380393_ERZ1023881 | MGnify/ENA primary metagenome ERZ1023881 (study PRJEB33179, sample SAMN07449004) | human gut metagenome | biome: Human-gut; feature: Human associated habitat; material: Faeces | host: Homo sapiens | place: India: Bhopal | collected... | reverse complement strand
TCCTTTTATCAAGAGCCTCAGATTTCGAAAGATTTCTGAGGCTTTTTTGTTTTCACGCGGATTGGTTCTTTGTCACGCAGATTTCGCAGATGACGCAGATTTTTCTTTGATGCTTTTTCTTTTTTCCACAGATTTCACTGATGTGCCCAGATTTTTGACCTGTTCGGTCTGGGATTTCGCAGATGGTCGCAGCTCCTTTTACCTTTTTACCCTTTTACCTTTTACAGTTCCTTTTACTGATGTTTATGTATAAAATGTTAATGAATGGTGGATTTTCATTATAAAATCAGCAAAATTACGTACTAAAATGTTTTTTTCCACCAAAAAGTTACGAAAAATACCCCCCCCTATTCATTTCTTTTTATTACTTTTGCCCCCAGAAAATTCAAACTATCATGTATACGGTTAATTTATATAATTACCTATTGATATAGTAAAAACGAAAAAAATAGACTTAACTAAACTCTTTTAATAGATGGTTAAACGATTGATTTTAGCTTCAGTGTTACTCATATTTGTATCACTAGCTAATTATGCGCAAAACATTGGAGTCAAGTCCAACCTCTTATATTGGGCTACAACAACTCCTAATCTAGGTGTCGAGACTGCCTTAGGCAAGAAGCATACCGCTCAGGTATTCTTTGGCTTCAATCCTTGGAAACAGTCCGGTGGCGACCAGTCAAGCCTTCGTCATTGGCTTTTGCAACCAGAATACCGTTACTGGTTCTGCCAAAGCTTCAATGGTTGGTTCTTGGGTGTTCATGCCATGGGCGGACAGTTTAATGCTGGAGGGGTGAAGTTACCCCTTGGCATTTTCAAATCTCTACGCGACCATCGTTACGAAGGATGGTATGTAGGTGGTGGTGTGACCGCTGGTTATCAATGGCCTCTTTCCAAGCACTGGAACCTGGAAACCTCTGTAGGTTTCGGATATGATTATATCCAGTACGAAAAGTTCAAGTGTGGTGCCTGTGGCGAGAAGGAGAAGTCATCTCATGACAACTACGTGGGTCCTACCAAGGCAGCCATTTCTCTTATTTATATGTTGTAACTCATTAAACATAATCTATGAGTATGAAAGATTTTAAAAACTACATATTATTATTCAGCTCTCTTTTGATGGCTATGCCTCTTGCAGCCCAGGATTGCAAGAGTCTCAAGTTGGCTTCCGATAAGATAAAGGTATCTAATGTTCAGATGTCTCACCACAATGACCTCATTACGGTTGCGATGGATCTGAATCTCGATTCCCTGAATCTCCCAACCAACAACCAGCTTGTATATACTCCGATGATCAAGCATAAGGGTGAGCTGCTCAAGATGCCGGAGATTGTTATCAACGGCAGAAGACAGCAGATTATGTATGATCGTGGAGTAGGAAAGAAACAGTTGCAGCTTTCACCTGAAGCATTGGTGGTGAAGCGTAACAATAAGAAGCAGCAGACTGTGAAGTATCTTGCCTCAGTTCCTCTTTCTTCTAAGGAAAGAAACTACGATCTCGAAATTCACGAAGACCTCTGCGGTTGTGGTGATTTGCAGGATGGTACTGATTTTACCATCACTCGTCGTCGCCAGCCGGTAGCTTCTTTCGTCCGTCCAGAGGTAGAAGCGGTCAAGGTCCGTCATCTTGATAAGCGTGCTTATATCGATTTCCCGGTAGACCGCATAGAGTTGCATCCAGATTATCGCCGTAATCCTGCACAGTTGGATAGCATTATCCGTACCATCAATGCCTTGAAGGAAGATAAGAACCTCGAAGTGAGTGGCATCAACATTCATGGTTATGCATCCCCTGAGAGTCCTTATACTCACAATGATTATCTGGCAAAGAACCGTGCCAAGACGCTTACCGATTATGTCCGCCGCATGGTAAAGTTGCCAAACAGTCTCTTTACGGTTTCTTCTACTCCAGAGGATTGGGAGGGTCTGATAGCTTATATTAAAGGTAGCAACCTTGAGCATAAGGATGCCATTCTGGCGATTATTGCAGACAAGAGTCTGAATCCGGATGCGCGGGAGTTGAAGATCAAGAAGCAGTATCCTTCAGAGTATCGCTTTATGCTCGATACCTGGTATCCTGCCCTCCGCCATTCCGACTACCACATTACTTATAAGGTGAAACCTTTTGATGTGGAAGAGGCAAAGGAGATCATCAAGACCAAGCCACAGCAGTTGAGCCAGGAGGAGATGTTTCTGGTAGCCCAGACTTACGAGCCAGGCAGCAAGGAGTTTAATGATGTGATGGAAGTAGCTGTCCGCATGTTCCCGGAGAACGAGACAGCGAATCTGAATGCAGCCATAACCCGCTTGAATGCCGGTGATGCAGATGATGCGAAACCATATCTCGACAAGGCAGGAAACAGTGCCGATGCCCAGAATGCCCGAGGTGTCTATGAGATGCTGAAGGGCAACGAGAAGCAAGCTCGTTATTACCTGGAACAGGCAGCCAAGTCTGGCGTTGCTTCTGCAAAAGAAAATTTACAGAATCTATAAAGTTATACATACTGTCTGTTTAGGTTAATATAGCTGTTCCTTAGAGTCAGGGCACTGCCCTGGCTTGGGACAGTCTCCTGAACCAGGCATATTTTTTCTAAGTACAAATATAGAAAGAAACTCAAATATAACGTATTAGATGAATTGTAAACCAAATATATAAAAATGTAATATAATTAGATATTTAAGAGCGGTTATAAGTAAAAATATAAAATATTAATAACAACAATAATAACTTACAAGATGAAGAAAACTTTATTATTTTCCGTTGCATTGGCAGGGCTGATGCTCGGTTCTTGTTCAAGTAGCGATGATCTGAATGGTGGTAACACTCCTGCTAATCAGGATGGTAATGGCTATGTGGCATTTACAATTAATCTGCCTAGCCAGTCTGGTAGCAGCTCTCGTGCTAATGATGATTTCAACGATGGCATGGCAAAAGAGTATTCAGTACATGACGCTACTCTTATTTTGTTCACTGGTGGTGCTACTGAAGGGAAGTCGTCTTTTGTTGAAGCACATACGTTAAGTACTGCTCCTTGGCAGAATGTTGGTACTTCTGATGATAACATCACAACACAGTCTAAGAAGATTGTACAGAAGGTTACAAAATCGATTACTAATGCTAAAGCTTTGGTAATTCTTAATAATAACGGTACACTTTCTGTTGGTGAAGATGGTTCTTTGAAGGTAAATAATACTAACTTTACTGGTACTTATGCTGAATTTTTAGCAAAAACAGATGCAACAAATGGCAAGACTCTCACAAAGGACGGATTCTATATGGCCAATGCTCCATTAGCTAATAGTCAGGGTGGTTCTGTTGTTCCAGCTGCTGGTACAACAGTTACAACTTTGACAGACCTGACTGATAAAATTTACGATACTGAAGCTGAAGCAAAACTCGGTACACCTGCTGAGGTTTATGTTGAGCGTGGAGTAGCTAAGGTGACCCTTAATAAGGGAGAGGTAGCCAAGGCTGATAATGGTACTACAGATAAAGTTGATTTTGCCATTTCTGGTTGGGCTATTGATAATACTAATCCTACAACATATTTGGTTCGTTCAACTAAGGGATTTACTGATTGGATGGGTTATGCTAACGAAAAATGTACAACAAACCCTTACCGTTTTGTCGGTCATACACAAATTGCTTCTGGTTTATATCGTACCTATTTTGCGCAAGATATGAATTATGATACAGATGCTACTGGTTTACAGCGTGTTGCAGAAGCTGATTTTAAAGATGCTTATGGAGATGCAAATCCTCAGTATTGCTTTGAGAATACATTTAATGTAAAACATCAGAATGAGAATCAGACTACTCTTGTTGCAATCAAGGCTAAGTTGAATAGTGGTAAGGATTTCTATATTGTTGGTGGTGATCAAACAACATTGTTTGATAAAACACAGTTGGAAAAACTGATAAAGAATAAGTTCTTGAGCGTTGAAGAAGGTTGGGTTAAAGATAATGCTAAGAATGAAACTACATCAATAGGTGAAGATGATCTTACCTTAACTTTCGACAATGATGCAGCTGGTGTAATCAACTTGACTAGTGTGACTGTAAAATCAGAAAAGTTAAAGGATTCTCCAGCCGCTTTGCCTGCAACTTATCTTGAAGATGTAAAGGCTGCAGTTGGTTCTGTCGTATGTTATAAGAATGGTGTATCTTATTATACTGTTCGCATCAAGCATTTTGGTGACGATTTGACTCCATGGAAAAATGGTGAATTAGATGTTAAGCCTGGATCTGTTTATCCTGATGGTACTAAGACTGCAGAGAATAACTGGCTTGGCCGTTATGGCGTTCTCCGTAACAACTGGTATGATATTACTGTACAGGATGTAAAGGGCTTGGGCTCTGCTACAGTTCCTGCGTTGACCGGTACAACTGATGATGAACTTGAGTCTTACATTGCAGTACGTATCAACGTCCTCTCTTGGGCTAAGCGTACACAGGGTGCTACTTTGCACTAAGATGTAAATACATTATAAGATAAAATATAGAAAACAATAATTGATTAGCGATATGATAGCGCAGAAGATAAATAAATGGTTAAAGGGTGTCATGGCAGCTGCCATGACCCTGACCGTCGCGACCTCATGCCACGATATGTGGCACCAGGATTACAGCGATTGTCCTAATGGTGTATATGTGAAGTTTAAGTATGATTATAACCTCCAGCGTGCCGACATGTTCAATGACCATGTTGGACAGGTAACGCTGTATGTATTCGACGAGAACGGAAACTATATAACCCAACAGACCGAGACGAATTCTGCGCTATCATCGCCTCTCAAAGACCCAAATTATGTGATGCACGTCGAGAACCTGCAGCCAGGTAAATATCAGTTCCTTGCCCTTGCCGGACAGAATGCTTACGCCGACCAGTTAACTTCAGGCCGTGCCAAGTTCGTTCGCACCGCTCCATCGGCTACAGGAGATAAGATGCAGAAACTGGAAGTGAATCTCGACCATGAAAATAAGGGAGAGTATGATGAGGTTGTCAACAACAGCCTTCCTCTCGATACCCTCTGGCATGGTAAACTGCTGGAGGCAGTAGAGGTATCATCCTCAAAACCTTCTTATGCAACCATCCCTCTGGTGCGTGATACCAAGAAGATTAACGTAGCGCTTCGTGACCTTGACTCTCCACAGGATATGGATGTCAACGACTACACGATGACCATCGAAGACCATAATGCCCGCATCCTTTGGGATAACTCTCTCGATGAGAGCCGTAAACTCATTTATACCCCTCATGCCACATGGAATACGGTAGATGAGGACGAGCAGGGCAAGATAGCCCATGCTGACTTTATGACTTCCCGCATTCTGAAGCACGAAGATTACAACCTGGATGGCCGACTTCTGATTAAGAGTAAGGAGACCGGAAATACGGTAGTAAATGTAAATCTTCCTGACCTCTTGAGTCGTCTTCGCACCAGCGAGGAGTACAGTTATAGTGCACAGGAATTCCTAGACCGTGCCTACGATTACAAACTTCAGTTCTTTATCCAGGGTGGCAAGCTCAAGTATTGCTACATCACCATCAGCGTGAATGTACTGAGTTGGAGCAAGCGCATCCAGTTCGAAGAACTCCATTAACATGTCCTACCCGGCTTTCAGCAAGCCGATATAAAAAGAAAGTGTATGTTTAAAATGAAAACTATAACCCTCTCATTGCTAGCCCTTTTGCTGGTTATGTCGTTTGCATCCTGTGCAAGTGACACTACTAGTGATTTGCCTCTGCCAAGCAAAGATATGAAGGCATATCTGCAGGTAAAGGTAACGGTGGAAGGTAGTGGAGATACACGAGCGAGTAGGGCAACTACAGGACCTCAAGGAGGTGAAGGTGGAGATGGAAGAGAAACAGGAACCAATCCTGAAAATGAAGTCAATTCTCTTGCTGTCTTACTATATGAATCTGATAAAGATGACCTGTCGGATGATAATGCTATAATAGATTATGTATATACATTTACCAATTTAAAGAAGGCAACAACTCCTACTTCTGGCATAGATGCAACTTATACTACCGTTCCAAAAGAAATAGATGCTGCAATTGTTGGCAAGAATTATCATGTTATAGTGATAGCCAATGCAGACGATATGACTTCCAGCTGTAAAGGAAAGAAGATAAGTGAAGTAAGAGATTTGCAGATGTCGAAGGTGTGCACCCGAGATGCTGATATTACAAATTTCTCAAACTTCATCATGTCATCAAAGAAGGATGCTATGATAGATTTCACCAAGGAAGGTTCAGAAACAGATCCGTATCAGGTAACTGTTGACATCGAGCGCCTGGCTGCCCGTATCGACATCATTCCAAATGCTACTTTTGATGGTACCAGTCAAGGTTATTATTATAACGTAATGGATGGTACGAATGTAGTAGGCGGTTTTAAACTCGAATCTGTCACTCCTACCAAGGTTATGACAAAGGGAGAATACCTGATAAAGCGGGTTTCTTCAGATAAAGATGTGTCTTCTGTTACTTATTTCGGAGAGGAAAAAATGGATGCTACTACTAAGGCTTCTACTAATTATGTGGTTTGCCCTTGGACAAAGGATCGTGCAGGTCTTACTCTCGCAGAAGCCGAAGGTCCTACATCTTTATATAATGTAAAGAAGACAACTTCTACCAGTACAGTTGTAGGAGAGGCAAGTTACATCCTCGATTATGTGATGGAGAATACAACCACCGATAATGCTGAGGATTATTCTACAGGCCTTATCTTTAAAGGCAAGTATTATGAGTCTTCCGAATGGGATGCAGCCACGAAGCAGCCTAAGGCTGGTTTTGCTGGAGCAAAAAAGCAATATACCTATACGCTCCGTCATAGCGACCCTTCAGGAAGTGGAATCACCGCTGACCCGATGCATTTTGGTGTAGTCCGCAACAACATCTATCAGGTAAAGGTAGAAGGTGTTGAAGGAAAGTCTAAAGGTATCAAGTTGACCATACATGTAGTCCCTTGGGCACATTACGACCATGGGGAAGTAATATATTAAACTCTAAGATTAATTTACAAAGTATAACTAAAATGAGAAAACATATAATGAAATATATGGCTTGCCTGGTGATGCTGCTGACGGTTTTTGCAGCATGTTCGCCAGATAGTGATGCTTCTGACCCGGGAAGTATCACCAACAAGACATATACTCTCCATTTTAATCTGTCTCCAGTATCAGGAAGTTCTGCTTCTTCCCGTGCAGAAACTTATACTGCAGGAAGTCCCAATACATGGGAGGACGGTTCTAAAGAAGAGAACATGAAGAGTTGGACAGTTGTCTTTGTAAAGTCTGATGGAACGGTAGCGAAAGTTGTTAAGCAGCCATCCGTAGCTGAAGGCAAAGATAAGGAAGATGATGTAACTGTTACCGGTTTGGAAACAGGAAGATATACGGTCTATTCTTTTGCCAATATATCAGATACAGAACTCGGTACGATTACGGAGGGTTCTCCTTCTCCTGACTTCGATTCCCAATCATTTGCAGTCAATGGTAATGATATGGATATTAAAGCGAAGGGTATTCCTATGAGTAATAAACAGGAGGTAACTATCGGCTCTGACGGCCAACCGGATGTCAAGGATTTATATGTAGTAAGAATGTTATCCAAGATTACGCTCAAGTTCCGCAACATGACAGGTGAAGATATTATCGTAAAGAATGTGAGTATCAGTGATATTACAAGCAATCCTGCTACAGGAACAAATATCAAGCTGCTTCCTGCAAACAATGTTGTTTCATCAACGAATGTTGCCCAAACGCCAAATTTAGTAGAGAATGCTAAAAGTGATGATTTTACACATACGATTACACCTGGTTTGACAATAGCCAAGAACACAACCGATTATGATACAGATAATAGCCGTTCGGTTTCATTCTATGTCAACGAGAGTCAAGCCGGCAATGCTTATCCTTACTTTGTCGTAACGCTCGAAACGAACGTTGGTTCACAGAGATACTTCATGTATACCGACTGGAATCAGATAGCCCGCAACGACCATCATGTCTTAAAGTTGGCACTGAGCGATTACAAGCTACGTCTCAAGGTAGAGGACTTTGGGTCTATCGGTTCGACTCCGGCATTGAAAGATGACGGAAAACAGCTCAATCTCATTTTCCATGATTTAGAGGAGTTCCATATCGTTCCTTCTGTAACAAAGTATAGTGATGGTTCATCTGTCACTTTCACTGATCTTGAGTGGACGAGACTCTCGGAATCGGAGACTGGAGCAGAATCAAAAGCCTTCAGTACGATACCATCTATCGTTTCTAGCAAAGACAGAATTGAGGCGGAAACCAAAGGTGAGTTAGGCAAGAAGATAGGTCCTATCGTCTACCAGCTTTCAGTAAAAGTGAATGATGGAACCACAACTGCACCAACGCTGGTATATCGGGTAGCTATCTTTCAGGATTTAACCTGGTACTCAGCAAGGCGCCATAACGGTGCATTTTGGATATGTAAACAATAATACTTATATTAAAAAACATTGAAGCTTATGTTTAAGTCTAAGATTTTTAATAGTGTAATGAGATATATGTTGGTAGCAATGCTTGCATTGCTGCCAAATGCTATATGGGGACAGAATGTCTTTTTAAATGATGTACATAAGGTTAACATTAACTTATGTGACATCATGTGGAAGAATAATGCTTTTGCATACGATTATGCTTTGATTTATTTTAAAGATAAAGATGGCAATCAAGTTTCTTTAGATAATTTTGGCTTAGCTCGATGGGGAGATCCTTCTCCTGAATATATTTCTAATGTTTATAATAGCGGTAATGGAGTTAAGAAAGTTGGAAATTATTATATGTTTTCACAGAAAGATTATACATGGAATAATCAAGAAAAACTTTATAATTTTACCTTCTTTAATACCGGATTAAACTTATCTGGGTATCAAATTATATTTAAGGCATCAAATACAAATGATTTTGAGTCTGATAAAGAAACTTCTGATATTACTATAACTTATCAGCTTTATTCTCAGAGTGATATAGCTGCTGTAACTTTCACCAAGGCAACTGCTCCTACTTTGGTGAAATCTGCTTATGCTTTAAAAGAAGAAAATAAATGTATCTTCAGTGGTGCTTCTGTATATGATGAGATTAAATCTATCTTGGGTGTTTCGTCTAAAGAAGATATTAAGGACTTCTATATACGTTGGACTATAAAGCATACAGATGGCACCAAAGTAGATAAACTTACAGTCTCTTCAGAAAAAATACAGAAGCGTAATGATGTTGACTATATTTACTTTAATAATACAGGTTCCTCAATCCAAGCAAAAGACTTGGATGTTACCTTAGAGTTGCCTAGTAGTGAGTCTTGGGATAACATAAAATTATCTTTTGTTATTTCCAAAAATATCTCTGAATTGACTACTAAATATGGTGTTGTTGAGAAGGAGCCAACTTTGGATGCATTGTATAATATTACTTTGGAAACAAAGTATAGCATGCCTTTCAAACATTATGTAGGCCATGCTAATACTGCATTAGATAATGGTATGCAGCAGACTGCTGAATGGGAGTACTATGTCTATGTAAAGGAAGCTTCTGAAGAAATAGAATTGGTATTGCCATTCGATGAGTATGAAAATAGCGGAAAAGATCTTGAACCACAAGGCTATTTCAGATGGTATGATTTAAAGACAGATTTAGCTAGTAATAATTTACGTCAAAACTCTGGAACAAAACCGACTCTTCTGAATTCTATAATATCTGGAGGAAAGAACTATGGTTTGTTTGCTTACAAACTTCAAAAGGCAGATAAACCATGTAGCGATAATATCGGTGTTACATATACTGCACCAGCAGAAGCTTCATCTGAAGGGTGGGCTGGTGAAGACATCGCCTGTGATGTGAGCCGTTATATTGATGGTTTGGATGCAACAAAAACTTATCTTGTACATGAGCCAACGCTCTCTATCAGATACATTTTCCATATCCGTTCTGCCAAGCAGTTAGCAGACAATATTATGAATACGGCTATTGGCAAAAATCTTGAAAGAGCAGGTTATAGAACTTATGAGGATGGTAAGTATATAACAGTTGGTATGAAGGATAAAAGTTCTTCTATTGTTACTCTTCGACTGGAATTGTCAGATGCTACGAAATATTATTTCCATCCATTAGCAAATGGTGTATATAAGCAAGATGGAGCTTTTTATGGTTTCACTAAACGAGTATATTATGCAGCTGAAAAGGACAAACTCGTAGAATCCGACTTCGATAAAAATAAATTATGCAAGGCAACTAAGATTGAATGGTGGGCGTATGATAAGACTAAGACCTATTGTCTTCAGCTTACACCTGTTGAAACCCAACGCTTCTTTGATTTGAAGATGGGAGATCTTAATAAAGAGTGGACGCCTGTATCTTTGACAGGAACTGGCAAGAGTTTTACATTTACCTATGGAGATCCTGTATTCATAGTTGCATATGCAATGGATGATGACGGAAACCGTTGTCCTATTGCCAATTTCGATGTTCGATTCATGAATAATCATCCGATGACTAAAGAGGAGATCGTTAAAAATGGATTAAATAACAGACTGATTAGTTATCTTGACGAGCATTATAAAATGGCTACCAAGCCAATTACATTTGATGATGATGATGTAGAACAGACTGTGTCTGCTCCTACAAGTCCGGATGACAACCAGGACCGATTACCATCTAAATGGGATCGCCGTGCTTATAGTTTCGTATATCGTGATTTGATTGACTGCGATGCTTCTTGGTGGGTTAACCTGGGGGAAATCGGTCATTCTCCACTTCATGGAGATTATTGCTTGTATAAATCTGCCAATGTTAATGGTATTTCCGGTAATGGTGAGACACTTAAAGATGGATATCTTTGGTGGCAAAGTGGACAATTATATGATAAGACTTATGAGATAACCAATGGTTCTCAGTATGGCCACTTCCTCTATGTGGATGCATCAGACGAAAGTAGAAAAATCGCCGCTGCAGATTTCACGGCAGATCTCTGTACAGGACAGCAACTTATCTTCACAGCGGGTGTTGCTGACATGACTAAAGCGGATACTAAGCCACAGATTATGTTTAAACTATTTGGTGTTAAAAGAAATGTCAATGATGATATTGTTGAAAAACACCTGATACATAGTTTTGCGTCTGGTGATTTTAAAACTAATGTAGAAAAATTGAAACCGGCAACTTGGTACCAGGTATATGGTAAGATTACTTTGCAAAAAGAGTCAAATGTAGAGCAGTATTCAGATTTCCGACTGGAGATTGATAATTACTGTAGCAATACTGATGGTGCCGACTATGCCGTAGATGATATCCGTATGTATCTTGCGCCGGCTAAGGTTCAGGTGATTCAGGAAAAGCCGGTATGTAACGGTGCTACAACTGGAACCATCAAACTGAAGATACGTGCTATCCACGAGACTTTGAATGCAATTTTGGGACATAAAAATACAAAGATCTATTTCAGATTTGTGGGTGAAGATGGTAATCCTGTAAATACGGATTATTCTTATACCTTGAAGGATAGAACGACCGGTAATACAAGTACAGTTTCTGGTACAGAATATGGTACTGTTGATGTATACGATTCAGAGGAAACCTGTAAGAACTTTGAGATCGATGGTACTAATATGATTGAGCAAGATAGTGAAGGTGAAACCTATATTGTTATCAGCAATAAGGACTTTCCTTTGACTACGGGTAAGAAGTATTATGTATCTGTATCTACAGAGGATCCTGCCAAGGGAAATGCTAATTGGGGCACACCTGCTGAAGTCTGCTCGTTGTACAGTAACTGGTTTGAAATGGTTAGCCAGCATCCAATCATTACTGATACCAAGGGCAATATCGTAACGGATTATAAGATTCCTTGCGATCAAGCTGACAACTATGAGGTTAAAATCAAGGGACAATTGACAACAACTGACCCTAATAATGGTGGTAAGATAACATTGGATAATGTTAAGTTCTACTGGTATCTTAATGATATACATAAAGATAATAAGTTGAACGAAACAGCCAGCAACGAAATCATCATCAGCAAGGATAAGCTTCCTTTGGGTGAAACACATAAAATCTTTATGTTGCCAAAAGGAACTCAGAATTCAGATGGTTATATTCCATACGAAATCAATGGTAAGACCTATCTGTTGTGTACAGGTGCTATACCGGTAGATTTACGTGTAATGAAGGATGGACCACAGCTTAACTTCGGTTTCAATGATGTGGATTATCCATTCAATGATGGCAGTTATGAGGCATCGCTTCGTATCGGTTTGCCACAGCTGGAGAAGTTGAAGGCTTCTAAGGGATATTTGAAGGTACCTCTTCATAGTGCTACGATGAGAGATGGAACAGCTATTACTGAACCTCTTACTTTCATTGATGATAGTAGAACTCTTGCTGTTACTTCGAATAAGGTAATTGTTGCATCTACGAATGATCCTTTATGGGAAACGAAATTGAATACTCAGGTTGCAACATTGGAGAACGAAGAGCTGCCTGCTTTTGATAAAAAGACTCAGACTACTCTCAACCTCAAGTTTGAAAATGATGCAGTTGCTAATTTCCACGAGGGATATTACTATGTACTCCGATTCGCTTACGAGAAGAGAACAGCTTCTGAGGGAACTACCAATTGCCCTGGCGAGTCTTATCTTAAGGTGAAGATAGTACCGGAGTTCATTACCTGGACACCAACAGCCGATGGCGGTATGAATGCCAACTGGAACAATGATGCCAACTGGCATCGCTCTTCATCTGCAGAATTGTATGATGATAAGTATACAGATTATCTGGCTTATGGAAGCAGTATGTCGGGTACGCCAACTTCTGCAAAGGATATTCCTACTCAGAACAGCTATGTGCCAATGAAGTTTACCAAGGTAACCATCGGCAATTTGAATGGTTTGCCATTCCCTGACCTCGGTAATGTGGTTTACCGTAGCACCAATCAGATTGCTACCAAGCTGACCAATGGCAAGGGTAATGAGGCTACGAAGTATATCCAGTATGACATCATGGCGTTCTGGAATGAGGCAGATGCCAATAAGGGATTGGATACAGAAGGTAATCTGAAGTGCGAGAAGTTCTATGGCAATACCTGTCATCAGATTTACTTCAAGCCTCAGGGCGAGCTTCGCGACCAGTGCTATCTGGTATATGATAAGGCTTGGGTAGAGAAAGAGCTGGAGCCTAACAAGTGGTACACCATGGCTTCGCCTCTGCAGTATATCTACGCCGGTGATATGTATGTGCCAGCAAAGGATGGACGACAGGAAACCAAGGCGTTTACGGATATCACATTTGATACGAATGTATATAGCCGGAGCAAGTATCCGGTTTATCAGAGAGCTTGGATGAAGAGTGATGTGAAGGAAATCACACCTAAGAGTGATTATCCTGCATCTCATTACCCAAGTGTAGCTGCTCCAGAAAATGTTGATATGAATCTCGGCTACTGGAGCCACGTATATAATAAGGTGGACGAGAGCTATGCCGCAGACGGAACCTTCGGTGGTTTCTCTATCAAGGCGGGTAATGCGCTCTTGCCAAAGGAACCTGCTGATGGTTCTAAATTGCCAAATGCGCTCCTCCGTTTGCCAAAGGAAGATACCAGCTATCAGTACTTCGATTATAATGGATCACCAACTCCTGGCGGTAAACCTGTACCTGTTGATAAGAAGAATGGTTATGGTAAACTTCTCGTTGCCTTCAATAACGAAGAGAAGCATCTCGCAGAGAAGACTCAGAGTTTAGGAACTGATAACAACAGCGGTTTCTATCTCGTGGCCAATCCATATACCTGTTCTATCTCGATGGCTAAGTTCTTCGAGGCTAATACTGGTTTGCAAAAGGCAATATGGATGGTAGAGAATGGCGAGGTGAAGGCGATTTCCAATGCAGAATTGGATAAGCAGAACTACGCTATCCAGCCTACCCAGTCGTTCTTTGTCAAGAAGAAAGGAGGCGAAACGGTAGAAAATGTAAGGTTCACTTCTGCGATGTATGTTGACCGCACTATCACTCCTGGCCTTCTGATGGCATCAGACTATGTCAAGAGCATTGAAGCAACGACAGAGAATTCCAAAGGCCAGATTTCAAAGGCACGCATCGCTTTGCGTCCGGAGGCTTCTGCCGACTATGATGATCAGGAGGATGTGGATCTCTTGTACGACCAGAACCTGAAGGATGTTCCGCAGGTTTATACCGTTGCCGGCAACGAGGCGGTGGCTGTGAATGCTGTTCCTGAGTTGTCCTGGATTCCGCTCGGTATCGTGAGCCAGCAGGCAGAAGAGGTTTCACTTACCCTGAAGGGTGTGAGCAAGCTCGATGCTCCGGTTTATCTCTATGATGCTGCATCGGCAAGCTTTACAGAAGTTCATGAAGGCGAGGCTGTGAAGGTGAAGGCGGGTGACCACGGAAGATACTTCCTCACCCAGACCCGTACCTCAACCGGTATCGACCGCATGGAGACTGAAGAGCAGAGCGCACCGGTGAAGGTTTACTCACCAGCTGCAGGCATGATTGTTGTTTCTGCTCTGGGTAGTGAGAAGCTCGACAGGGTTCAGGTATTTACATTGGATGGCAAGATGGTTTACAGTTATCAGTTGCCTGATAAGCAGAGAATGATTCTCCGTGTTCCATCCGGCATTTACATCGTGAAGGCATCTACCCAGTCCTGTGCTCAGGCTAAGGGTCAGAAGATTTCAGTAAGATAGTATATTCTAGTTTTTAAATATCAATACTTATTTTTTAAATACCCACATTATCTGATACCTTACTATATATAGGGGCATCTTTGTTTCTTTGATAGAGACGAAGGTGTCCCTATCATTTTTATTATTTTTTTTAACACGCATAATTTGCTAGTTTCCAACAATTATCTTATATTTGCAAAGAGTTTCTGTGTCTTTTATGTAGAGATTCAGATGAACGACATCAAAAAACGAGCTTGATTCGCATGATGAAAGAGACAAATATACACTCACAGGTTACGTCCACTATTGCAGGGGACGACGGCGAAGCCGTGGCAAAAAGTGAACAAAACGCTAAGAAAAAGGTTCTGGAAAAGCCTAATGAAGGGCTTGAAAAACCTGCTGATGCAGGATGGTATGTGGCTGTAGTGAGAGTGAATTGTGAAACGAGAATAGCTGATTCTATACGAATCAATCTTAATCACAATCATGTTTGGTTTGATTACTGGATTCCCAAGGTAAAAGTAGTTTATATAGACAAACGTTCCAATAAGCGAAAAGTGAAAGAAAAGCTATTTCTTTCCACCTTTATCTTTTGCAATGTTTCTCCGAGACAACTTGACAAAATCCGCTTCCGTTCGGATGTGTATAAGATGCTGACGATGCCAGGTCAAAGGAAAATATATCAAATTCCCGACCAGGTTGTTGCCAACTATCGATATTTTGTAGAGAATGATGAAGAGCCTGTCACTGCTGCCCCTGTTCCTTTGAAGAAAGGAATCAAAGTGCGAGTGGTAGCAGGCAGCATGAAAGGTGTGGAAGCATACGTACAGAGCTATAATGGCAAGAAAGCCGTCATCGGCAGCGAAATCAAGTATATCAGTGGTGCAACGCTTACGATAAGTAGAAATTTACTCGAAGTCGTTGAAGAAGATTAAGTTGTAGATTGATCTTGTTGCATAAAAATGGAAACGTTGGTATACATTCTTGAAGTTTCACGGATAACCCTTATCTTTGCACTGAATTAAAAAAAATAGGAGGTTTTATGGAAATATTGAATAAAGAATTTTGGGAGAAGCGTGATGCTGCGATGAAAAGATTCATGGCATCAAAGGAAAGAAAAAGAAAGCGTATGGCAGAGTTAGAGCAGATGCTCCGTCAGGATTATTTAGCTCGTACAGGAGAAGAGCCAAAGTTTGTAAATGTTTGGTGACATGAAACAGCTTTCTTTGAAAACAATCAATGCCTCTTCACCGTATGATGTTATGATGGTAAATCCAAATACTTATATATAGTTAATATGATTATGTTGAAGCCGGAACATTAGCCTAGCGCTCCCAATCAGCATGCTGTTCCCATGCACCCCCAATCAGCACGCTAAAGTAAGGCGGTCCCATCCCGCACAACCATGGCGAGGGCTTTGATGCCCCGCCAACCTTATAGCGTAGCGGTTCTGAGCACCGGAGGGCGGTTTTCCTCTTCTTCCCTGAGGGGAGAAGACCGAGATGAGAGGTGGAGCCTTCTTTAATGGTAAAGAAGGACGGGATGATTTTAGAAAAACAGCACTGAGGGCGGTTACATCCCTAATCCCTATGGTAGGGATTTAGGGCTTGGGTATAGGGTAAGGTCCCCCTCTTCGCAAGAGGGGGACAGGGGAGTCGAAACAAAACTTACGTTATGAACATAGAAGAAAAAAAGGCAGATTTTATGCGTCGCTTCAAGGCTTCTAGGGAGCGGAAGGCAGAATACATAGCACAAATGGAAAAGCGAATGCGTGATGATTATCGCCGCAGAACCGGTAAGGAAGCAGAATCTTTTGTGTGTTGTGATGTTTAGCCATAAGCCAAGTATAGGTTAATAAATGCATTTTTTCTCTTAATTCCTTGGTGATTACGAAAGAAAGTCGTAAATTTGCAGACAAAGATTAAAATAAAGGAGAATGTATTATGTTGATAAGTAATGTATCACAAGATAGAACCATTCCTTATTGGGATGAAATCAGGAATTTAAGCATTGAGGATAAATATTCCTTGATAGCTAAAATTGAGTCTTCTTTGGGCGATGTTGATATAAGTGAGTCGACTAATTCGATTCATGGGATACCACGTGAGGTGATGATTGCGGCTGCAGAATATGCTCTGAAGGAAAATAGAGCAGGTCGCTGCATTCCAAATTCGCAAGTTGAGTCTTTTATCAAAGCTAAAAGAGGATGGAAGTAGTTTGGTCAGACATGGCTTTGACGCAGTTAGATGAAGTCATAGACTATGTGGAAGAACATTTTGGCTTATTAACCTCTCAAAAAGTTCTCCATAATATCTTGGAAAAGACAGATGAACTGGCTCTATATTCCACACATGGCATATATGATGCTCGCTACACTTCGTGGGTATCTGGTCAGGATATGGTTATACGCCATTTATTGTTAGCCCCCAACCGTGTCTATTATTTGATAGATGGCGAGCAAGTTGTAATTATGGGGATTGTTCATGTCAAGCGGTCTCCGCAAGCTGTAACTTCCATGATTAAACGCTTTTTAGAAGAATATGACAAATAGGTAAGTCTTCAGAAAATTGATGCTGTCAGCAACTGTTCGGAAATTCCGAACAGTTAGTAAAGAAGGCAATCGTATGATTACACGTAATATGGATTACTCCGCCATAACCTTGATGGGAACCTCCCCAGAAGTAATCCTATCAAAAATAGAATAAAAAACATTCCTCATTCGAGTGACGACAAGTGCAGAGCGATACTGCAATGAGGAGCAAAAATAACTTTTTTCAAAAACTGATAGGTGTAACTACTTGTAATATAGTGGTGACATTGTATTGGTGATATATAAAAAGTTGACTATGGTTAGTGTTTTGCGTACAAATTATTTGCGTACAGTACCAAAGTTGATTTTGTTCTTAACATCATATTCACCTTTGTTTGTATGTATAATAGTTAGACAGCTATATTATAACCGTTCCTATTTACATTTTGCAGGTTTTGACAAGACGAGTATCCTGTGCTTGCTACATAAATTCGGCTTGTCTATACTCTTGGGGGTCTTACTTGTTTTAGTGACATTAGGAACTATGCTTTTTTTAAAGATACTTCGTTCTAGTTCCAAAAATGGCAATAATGTTACGGTTAAGAGTATTTCAAATAAAAATGCAGAGTCTATAGGTTATATAGCAACTTATATCATACCATTTCTCTTTCAGAGTTTTGACGAGTTAGGCGACATCATACCATTATTGATACTCTTGATTATTATTTATAGGATATATGTCACTTCAAGTCTGCTTTTAGTAAATCCTGTCTTAAATTGCAAATACTCTTTGTTTGAGATGGAATACGAACAACAGGGACAACGAAAGCAAGGTCTCATGATTTCTCCATATAGAGATATCTATGAAAGTGATAATATTAAGATATACAATATTGGTTATAAATTGTTTTATGTTAATAAAATAAACAAGAAATGAATTTAGAGGAATTGTTGAATTTAATAGCTTCGACCAGCGTTGATGATACGAAGTTGTTTTTTATAACAAGAGCACTTAAGCCTAACATGAAGCGTAAGGCAAGAGCGCATGAAAAATATCTTTATCATGTTTTCCAAGTTGATAACGATGAGGATTTAAGAGAATATATTTATGAGACATCAATAAGTCAACTGAAATCTATAGTTGACAAAAACTATGAGATGGTAGACTATGATGTTTTGAATGATGATACAGAAAATCTATTTTCATATCCGATACAGAATAAGGTATTTTCTTTTCAAGATGTTGTCACTAACCAATTGCAAAGAGATGTTCCAAAGATAAGAAGTATTCGTGATTTGGAAAATGATGAAGTAAAATTATGGGCCTATTGTGTTGGGTTCCAAGATCTACAAACAGGCGAATGGGTTTATACATTTCGTAAAATGCAAGCCAGTTCTGTAGCCATCGATACACGAGAGGCCAATCTCAAAGCAAAATTCTTAGCTTGGTTTAATCCAGAAAGCTTGATGCTTCAACAGTTAAAGGGTGATGCATTAACTCTGGATAAACAGATAGACTGTGTATTCTATAAAGACATATTCTATGTGATTAAGAAATTTAACTTTGAACAGATGATGGGCTTGCAGGAGGAATATGCAGAAAAGGCTAAGATTATAGCAGAAGAAATGGAGGGAACAAACACTTTTTCTGGCATAGAAAAGCTAAAATCCGTCATTGAAACCAAACCTTCTGTACATAAAAAACTTGTAAAAATAGGAATGCTTGGCACCTATAAAAATGTGACAGCAAAAGATATTCGTCAAATGAAACGAGTTTGCAAACAGCATGGTGATACTTTAAAGATTATAGATGATAAAATCTGTATGGAAGAAGAAGCTGATGTTGATGTTGTGTTGAAGATGTTTGGCGATTATTACAAACAAGGTGAAGTTTCAGGAAAATCGTATGGTACTTTTTCTGGCAAAGAATTGAAAAAATAGCCGAGGTGAAGGAGTGATTAGCAATACTTCATTCTAAAGGATAATGCAATCGAGCGCAATGAAAGCTGCTTTCAAATTGCCGAGTGCAACTTATCTTCTGTAAAACGATACATAATAACTTTTTTCAAAAAACAGATAAGTGTAACTACTTATATTATAATATAGTGGGGATGCTGTATTGGTGATATATTTATAGCCCATTCGACATCATTGTGAATTTGTTTGTATATCTGCTTGAAATATAGCAAATATTTAGTGTTAATGGTTTAATATGATACAATTATGATAGATTTTGGGAAAAAATTGAAAGAGGCAAAAGTAGCAAAGGCTTTGCGTCCTGAAGAAATTTACGATAGTCTTGATAGAACTACCGAAGCAGGCCCTTTGCGAGAAGTGCAAAAAAATATATTAGAAGAATGGTATGAGCATTATAGAGATAAGAAAGATTTAATTATCAAACTTCATACCGGTGAGGGAAAAACTTTAATAGGTTTGTTGATTTTACAGTCTATATTGAATCAGAAAGCAGGCCCTTCTATATACATATGCCCGACCAAGAATTTGGCAGCACAAGTAATGAAGGAGGCTAAAAAATTTGGTATCCCCTTTTGCACAATAACAGATTCATATCTTCCTGTGGAGTATGAAAATGGAGACAAAATTTTGATTACTTATGTGCATAAGGTATTCAATGGTCGTACAATATTCGGTCGTAGAGGACAGACTATCGCATTTGGATGCTGTATCTTGGATGATTCCCATGCTTGTATAGAATCCATACAAGCTAACTTTACTTTGAAAATACCGAGAATGTCGGATGCATATAATGAGCTTAAGCTTCTATTTCGAGAGTCTTTACAACAACAAGGTGAAGGTAGCTATTTAGATCTCAATAATGACAAGTCTGGTACAGTAATGCCTATTCCATATTGGGCTTGGCTTGATAAACAACATGAGTTAATATCCATATTGAGTAAATATGTGGATGATGAAGAATGGATTAAGTTTGCTTGGCCTTTAATAAAAGATGATTTGTCTCATTGCAATGCTTATATTTCTAGTGAAGTCATAGAGATTGTACCAGATTATATTCCAATAGAGAAGTTTTCTTTCTTTGACAAGGCGAATCATCGCATACTAATGTCTGCGACGACTCAAAATGATGAGTTCTTCATTAAAGGATTGCATTTTGATATAGATACGATACTACATCCTTTGTTTGACCCAAAGCGTCTTTGGTCTGGAGAAAAGATGATATTGATACCATCCCTTATTGACGAAAAATTGGGGCGAAACGTAATGGTTGCATATTTAGGACGTTCAAATGTAAAGCGCATATATGGACGAGTAGCAATTACACCTAGTTATCAGATGGCACATGATTATACGAATTTTGGAGCTATAGTTGCACATAGTGAAAATATAAATGAAAATATAGCAGACCTTCGTAGGGGCAAATGCGCCAATGTATTAGTTCTAGCCAATAGGTATGATGGAATTGATTTGCCTGATGATGCATGCCGTATTTTGATACTAGATTCCCTCCCTGTTTGCGACTCTTTAGCAGATAGATATGAACTTCAATGTCGTGAAAATAGTGAATTACTCAACTTAAAGATTGCTCAACGCATAGAGCAAGGAATGGGTAGAAGTGTAAGAGGTGAGAAAGATTATAGTGCGATATTTCTAATTGGAACTGATTTAGTAAAATTCGTAATGAGTAAGCGGACTGCTTCATATTTTTCACCTCAAACCCAAAAACAGATAGAGATTGGGTTAGATATAGCAAAAGATGCGAAGGAAGATGTAAAGGAAGGTGAAGAATATAAGCAAATTTATGATTTGCTTCGCTTGTTTATAACTCGTGATGAAAATTGGAAAGAGTATTATAAGCAAAGTATGGATGACATTGTGGTAAAGTCTAAGACTCGGAATTATGACTCGATTAATTATGAATTTTTGGCAGCCAAGGCAAGTTATTCTAACAATAATGATAAAGCCTGTGATTACATTCGTAAAATCTTGCAGAATGTAGCTGATGAAAGTGAGCGTGGATGGTATATGCAGCTTTTAGCTTATTATACTTATTTTGATAGTCGTGAAAATTCTATCAAAATTCAGAAGACTGCTTACGAAAATAATACAAATCTTTTAAAGCCAGAAATTGGTATAACATATAAAAAACTCATAAATAAAAGTGCAAGCCAATTAGAGGCAGTATTGAAAGTCTTGCATAAATATGGTAGCTATCAAGAGTTACGACTATATTATGATGATGTCTTGAACAATTTTTCTTTTGGGATGGTCGCTAATAAATTTGAGCAGGCTGTGAAAGATATTGGACTTCTCTTAGGATTTGAGAGTCAGCGTCCAGATTCTGAAATAAGAAAAGGACCTGATAATTTATGGAGAGGTGTAAAAGATACCTATTTCTTGATAGAATGTAAAAGTGAGGTCAATCTTGCTCGTGTAGCCATATCAAAGGATGAAGCTGGTCAGATGAATAATCATTGCGGATGGTTTGAGTCGGAGTATGGTAAGGGGCATAATGTTAAGAGAATTTTGATAATTCCTACAAATGTTCTTGCTAAAAATGCGGATTTTACTCATGAAATTCATATTATGACTGACGAATGTTTGACTCAGTTTAAAAACAATTTTTCAAAGTTTATTCATGAGTTTAAAGGATATGATTTGAAAGATATGACTACAGATAAAATTCATAGTTTTCTAGTTGCTAATAGATTGACAATAGAAGATTTGAAGAAGTATTATACAGTTCATGTCGTTCGTGAAAAGTAATATATGCAGTAGGTTTCAAAACCTTATGCCAGTATGTATTGCCAGCAGTTTGATAATTTCAAGAATGTTGCAGATTTTTTTTGAATTCGCAGCAAAGTTAATGAGGAGGCAATAATATATAACAAGTCTTTTCTTTTTGCTGATTCATATAAATAAGGCTTAAGATTATTTATAGAAAGCATTGCATCAAGGCGGTCCCATCCCGCAAAATCTGGCGTAGACCTTTGATGGTCCGCCAACCATATAGCGCAGCGGTTCCGAGCACCGGAGGGCGGTTTACATCCTTCCTTCTGAGGAGGAAGGCTTGGTTAGAGGTGGAGCTCCCTTTGGCTAAAGGGAGACGGAGGGATTCGACAGACTCCTTCTTTAACGGTAAGGAAGGACGGGTAGGTTTTCGAAAATCTTATAATGTCCCTAATCCCATGTAATTATAACTCGAACAAAAAGGAGAATGTCAAGGCTGCCTAATTGGCAGCTCTGGCAATACCAATTAATAATATGCTTTTTTTGAAAAATGTTGGATGTGCTAACTGCTGAAAATCAGTAGTTACGTTCTAACGGTGATTTACGGAGGAAAGAAATATGAATATTTTGGGAATGGAAATAGATACGGCAGATATCAAAAGCCCTTATCAATTTTATAGGAAGATAAGACCTGAATATTTTTCAGATTCTCATATCAAAAAAGATATGGGAGAAGGTATGTTTAGCTACTATATGAGCAATCTGTCAAAAGATATGAAGCAAGACCAGTTTGAGGAAATGACCAAACAAATGATAGGTAAACTGGTTACCCCTAACCTGATTCCATCGACAGGTCCTGCTGGTGGTGGGGATGGAAAGACAGACCTTGAAACATATCCTGTGGATGATGCGATTTCTGAAAAATGGTATTATTCCGATGCTTGTAAAGGCAACGAAAAATGGGCTTTTGCTATAAGTTGTAAGAAAGACTGGAAATCCAAAATTCAAAGTGATGTACAGAAAATTGTTGGCACAGGTAGAGGTTTTAATAAAATCTACTTTTGTACAAACCAACTTGTATCTTCCAAGAATAGGGCTGATTTGTATGATAAGTATAAAGCAGACTATTCTGTTGATGTTTTAATTTTGGACTTAAATTGGTATAAGCAAGCGGTTTTCGAAGGAGGTTGCTACGATATAGCTATCAAAACTCTTAATTTAGATGATCAGCTTAAAGAAGTGAAAGTCGAGGGAGCTGGTGACAAAAGAAAAAGAGAAAAACTCGCTGAAATAGACAAGAAAATTGACGAGACCAAGGTAAATGGCAGATTAGATACTGCTTATGTTGATGACTTATTGGCTGCTGCTATATTATCACGAGAATTGGAACTTCCTAAATTTGAAATCAAAGGAAGGTTCTCCCTTGCCTTGGACCAAGCAAGAAAATATGGAACCAGTCAACAGGAATTCAATGTAATCTATCAAATAGGTTGGACATCCTTTTATTGGTTTGAAGATCCTGAAGAAATGTATCAGCAATATCTTCAGTTGAAGGATATGTTGCAAAAGGAGATTAATCCTATACGTATAGAGAAATGCTATAATCTCTATAATTTAGTAAATATAGCCATAGTCCTTAACCTTTTCCAAAAAGAACTGAGCATTCAAAATGAAGAAAAGTATTGGAATGACTTATTTCAAAAACTATCTGAGGATGACGAACATAAAAGTTCATATCTATATCTGAAAATTAGTCTTCTTGAAACTCAAATTATCAACTCTCAAATTAAGGGAGAAAATATAGCAGAGCCTCTTGTGCAGCTTCGAGATGCGCTTAAAGAGGTTCCTCGTCATATTGATATTTCTTTTGAGATGCATGCAGAGATTATAAGACAAATAGGTTCTTTAGTATCTGACAATCCTGTTTTTGAGGAGATTGTTGACATGGTTGCTGACCAAAGTGCCAAGAGACATTCGGAAATATCATCGGCTGAAGTTCATTTTACCCGAGGAGTACAAAACTTAGAAAAGAATGATAATCTTAATGCTATTAGGCATTTTGGAAAATGTATAATAGGATTCCAAAAGGAAGAAACGAAAGGTAGACTCGTTCAAGCAGCTGGAATGTTGGCGTTTGCTTATAAAGGGCTTGATCTCATGTATAGTGCAAAAAATCTGTTTGTTAAAGCGTTGACCTTGATGTTCCATAAGATAGAGACAGATGGTTTAATAGACCATCTTATCATAACAGTTTTGTTTGAACTATGTAGGCATGAGTTGAGAGTCGGAAATATCAATGCCTTTATTAACTGGTTATTTTTGCTTGATAGGATTGTTGCCATTCACCCATCTTTCATGGATGATTCCTACTATCAGCAGCGACAGGAAATAGATTCCATATTGGCAATTATATCCTTGGCTTCGCCATGCAGTGAACAGGAATGGTCAATGATGCCTGATATCTGCAAGCATTTTGAACTTGTTGTTTCAAAAGATACGATACTTTATAGATTAGGGTATGAGGAGAAAACAAGCCAAGAGTTCAAGGATGTGATATTGGCAGATCCAAAATGCAAAGAACATATAGCAGGATTGGTAGATTCATCAATATCATTGTTTAAGCCTTTTTTTACAAACAAAAAGAGTACAAGCCTAAAGACTCTTGTTAATGGATGTACATTTGTTGTAACATTTTATGGTGATGAAAAATGTCAGGCTTATGCGGAAATGTTGTTGTCTTTTATAGAGTCTTTTCTCGCAACAATGAATGCTAAGGATATAGCTATTGCTTTTCCTAAGATTGAGATTGTTTTAAAAGTTAAAAATTCTGGGAAGACTACGGTTAAGAAAGGAAGTAAAACAACAGAATATAAGATTAATATAAACCAAGTTACAGCTACAGAGCAGGATTATTGGAACCTTTGTACTCAATTCTTGACATTCTTCTTGACACTAAATTCGCAAATGATAAATGCAAAGGAAATGTTTGATAAGAAAAATGTTGAGGATGGTTTACGGGATAGATTGGTAATTTTGTCAAACTATCAGCGAGAGTTTAAACTTGTGTTCAATTCTGATTATAAAATAGGCATAGAGCAATGGTGGCTACCAAAATTTGAGAAATATCCTAATAAGAATGCCCAAAACTCAGAGAAATCAGAAGAAAGGCGAGGAAAACAGGCTAATCAGATAATAACAGATTTGATTGACTATCCTTTGTGGGACAAGGCTCTATGGTCTGGCTGTGGTTATATGATGCCTTACGATGGCTCAGAACCTCCAATTATACTATTGATGTTTAAGCATTATAAGCACGCGAAAGGGATTTTAGAAAAATGGGAGAGTGACTATCGTGCAAAGATATTAAATCTTAAGCTTACGTTTATCAAAGGGGTGGATAAAGAACATCCAATGTGGTATAAAGTTATCATTGCTCCTGATTTGAAGAAAATACCTCTTGATTCAGGGCGTTATGTTGTTGCTACGTCTCGTTTTCATTTGATGCAAGCAAAGGACAGTCGTAACCTGGATATGTTTGAAAGGCTGTATTCTAAATATCATTTTGCAGGTATAAGTGCTGTTGAGATAGATAATGCTCAGATGTCGTCAGACCCAGAGAAGCGTTATCCTCATGTGATTCCTGTAACTAATATAGAGTTTAGGGAAGCATGGACAATTGGAGAAAATGATCCAGATTCTATGGCAATATTGCCAACGGACAGACCGGTTATACCTAATGGGCATGAGAATGATGCTCCGATTTTAAAATTAATAGAGGTAAAAAAGAAGAAATATGGAAAACTATAATATCTTTCTGTCTTATTTTCATCAAGAAATTCAAACTCCAGAAATAGTTGATTTTTCTTCTTTACAAAATATTGCTGGAGAAAATCTGTCAATAGATGTTTCTGCAAATGATTCTTCTGAGGATTATATATGGGGGATTCAGAATGCATCTTCTAATATTTCAGATGAACAAAAGCTAAAGAGAATGTCAGAATATGAAGACTATTTTATATCTCATTTAATAGATACAGATTTTGACGAAAGTATAGAACCTGAAATATTAGTTTTCGCACGAAGACAAATTGCTGTTAATAAAGTTATTTTCCTTACTTGGCTTGAACAGCTATTTTGGAATTATCAGAAGAATGAACTTTTTGTAGTCAAGCTGATAGATTTGTTTCTTTGTTTCGACTATGAAGAGGTTCAGCCACAAGCATCTATGTTAGCTGTCGCATTTAAGGTGATAAAGTCACACGTAATACAGTCAAAGAATTTGAGCCTTCTCGGTCATTGGTGTAATAAGAAAGCTCTATCGATAATTGAGGATTTTGAGGAGCCAACTGACCCTTGGTTACAAATCAAGTATAACCATCTAAAGAATGTAATTCGAAAAAGATGTACTATCTTAGAAAAATAGAAGAGGGACAATGGGTTGAAAGACAATTGCATGATGCAGTTTCTATATCTGATTTACGTACTCTTGATAATGATATTTCTGTTTGGAAAGATGATGGTAGTGCAGATGTTATCAAGTTGGCATTGGCTTTTAGTCTTTGTACAAAGAATATAAAAGATCTTTGGTGTGTGAAGATACCTGATAAAGCATTGGACAAATTCAAATTTCATTATGCACCAAGTAGCACGCCATATTTGCAATGTCGGAGTCTTCATACAAATATTGTAGTACCAACATTGTATGAGATGGGCGATTTGGCAGAAATCATTCATCAGTTAATAAAGAATGGTGAGCAAATATACATTTCTGAACAAGAGCAAAAAGAATGCTTTTATAATGCAGTAAAAGCAGATGAAATAGAGATGGATTTTAATGATTGGAAAAATCAAAATTTCCGCAAGGCTCTTGCTGAGATGGAAGGTATCTATGGTCAGATAGATTTCTCTCAATTGCAAAACGCTAAAGATTCAAAGAAAAAGAAGAAAAAATAATTTATGTCTACACAGTCTTTAGATAACAACAAACGAATAGCAATGAATACGTTTTTTCGAATGCAGTTCTTGATGGTAGTATCATAGTTTATGAGGCGATGTATATGGCATGGATGTTGAAATAACAGAGAATATTATGAGCGAGGAACAATACAACGAATTGCAGAAAGCCTATACCAAGGAAGCTTTGGCAAGCATGATAAAGGCTGATATACGCAGTAGGTTTCCTGAGCCTTATGCCAGTATGTATTGCCAGCAGTTTGATAATTTCAAGACCGTTGCTGATTTCTTTGAATTGTAAATCACCATTAGCCCGTATGGCGGTACCTATATAATATATTACCTTTGCATCCGTAATCAAAACAGTTTGATAATGGGAACAAGGCTGATGTATATAGCATAGAAATGGTGATGGCTATTGCTTTTCAGCTGGACACTTCTTGGGCTCAGATCTTTAGAAAATGGATGGTGGAAAGAGTTGTCAACAAAGAAAAGGTGGAGCGTGAATGGCAAAAGACAGAACAGCCTATGATTGTTATGATGAACAATAGCAAAGACTTCAACTGAAGTCAACAATATAGCACAGGTAGAAGCGAATAATCATTATTTGCTTCTACCTGTTTTTGTTTATTGGACTCTAGCGTGAATCCACCAGAAAAGTCGCTTTGCGATAACGACCTTCTGAATGTTGGTAAGTTATAAAGAAGAAATTTGAATTAGGACTTTTGCGAGTAGACTCATTATATAAAGTTTGTTATATAATTCATCGGTTGTATTTGCTTTTCAAGGAAAAAGTGTATTTTTGTAATACAAACCAAAGATAGATTTATATGAATGAGAATATAGTAAACTTTTTAAATGGATACATGATGAATCCCGATCCTCAATATGCTGTTCTACTGAAAGGCAAATGGGGATGTGGGAAAACTCATTTTATCAATCATTGGATAGATGCATACAAAGGAAATCCTACTACAGAACAGGTATTAGAGTCCATCTATGTTTCTCTGTATGGCCTAAGTGATACAAAACAAATTACTACAGCAATAAATAGAGTTATATGTCCTATTTTATATGGAAAAGCTGCAAAAGCAGGAAAAGTCTTGGCTAAAATTGCTTCAGCAATGGTTTTAAAGCATGAAGTTGATTTGAATTATGATGGTATTTCAGATTTTTCTATTAATATAGGTATTGACTCATTATCAAAGTTCAAATCAAATGACAGTTTGGTAAATTCTAAAAAACTGCTCATTTTTGATGATTTGGAGCGTTGTGATGTTCCCATGAAGAAGTTGTTGGGATATTTGAACTTTTTTGTGGAGCAATGTAATTGTCACCTCATAGTCATTGGTGATGAGGATAAGATTGCCGAAGGCGAGAATAAGAAAATATTTGGTGAGTTCAAGGAGAAAACGATAGGTCGTGAGTTTGAGATAGCGACGGATATACATAGTGCTCTTGACACTTTTGTCAATCAGACACCCAAGAATGATTTTGTTGTAGGTCATCAAGAGCAGATTGAGAAGTTTTTTGCCATGACGGAATGTGATAATCTACGTATTCTGCGTCAAGCATTATGGGATTTTAGCCGATTCGAGGAATCTATGACTGATTTCTTGGGAGATAAACGTTATGAAAATATCATGATTCATGTGTTGGGTACTTATATAATATCCTATTGCGAGTATCGTGGAAAAAATCATGAGTTATTGGACAAATGGATTCAATATAATTATAAAGGCTTGCAAATTGCCCAAAAAGAGATAGAACAATTGAAGTCACAGCTAGGCGATTTTCATCAAAAATATAATAATATTTATCAGCGTTTAAGCAATTACCAAACTTATAAACAGGATATTATAGATAAAGTCATTCTGGAACTTAACATAGGAACTTCTATTAAGGAGTATGTCGAGAAAGAGTATTTTGCGCCTATAGCAGAAGTACCATCATGGGATAAAATCAACGATGCTTATGCAATGAACAACTATGACTTTATTTTCTTCTATGATGAATTAGTTGAGGATATTTGTGCAACAAGAGTAACGAGCATGAAGCGGTTGGGATATGCAATCGCTTATTTGGTATATTTGGACTCCCGCACAATAAAAGAATTTAGCGATACAGATTTCAGTAAAATATGTGACTCTCTACCGAAATATTTAGAGGCGTTTAAAGATGAAGAATCAGTTTATAATGCCCGCTTTGAATTTAGTAGAGGTGTAAATTTCTATATGACAGACCAAAAGTTAGAGAAACTACCCGCAATTTGTGAGAAGTTTAATAAGGAGTATGAAAACAGATTGAAAGTGAGTAAGAATCTCATGACTCGCACTCTGGAAGAATTGTCGGATTCGAATGTAGATGAATTGTGTACTTTAAATAAACAGGCATTGCCGGACCACAGCTGTACATACGATATGGTATCCATCTTCAATCATGTAGATATGGATAAACTAATGGATAACCTGTTGAAATTGAGTAACGAATCCTTAAATTCTTTTACTCATTTTATCCGAGACAGATATAATTTATCTTATAATGTGGGCAATTGGATACATGAAACGAATGATGATATCAATCCATTGGAAAAGTTGAAAGAGAAAGTAGATGGGGTCATCAAAACAGAAAAATATATCAGGAAAGCAGCATTTATGAATCTTTCAAAATCTTTAGATGGTGCTATAAAGCGTTGCAAAGGAGATATGCATGCAAAGCCATTTTGACAATCATGTGATGTAATCAGAATGAATACAACGAACAAAGGGGAACGACCAAAGACTGGTCGTTCCCCTTTGTTCGTTTAGAGGCAATTGTATCAGGTGTATCTGTCATCTCTGATTTTCCCATCAATTATCGGCTTGCGGTAATTGGTGGTGAGGAGGGACTGGTAGATGATGCCAACGCCAAGATTCTGGCAGCCCTATAAGCCACAAAAAAGAATAAAAAGAGGGATTTTGTAAAATGAACCAAAATGAACCATTTTTCCTGAATCTTTATATAAGAGATACAGAAAAACCGAAAACTTTCGTTCAATCAACGACTTAGGAAACTATGTACGAAAAGAATAGTAAAATAATGTTGATTTACGTAGAATGATATTAATTTTTTAACACGCATAATTTGCTAGTTTCCAACAATTTTCGTATTTTTGCAAGGAGATTCTGTGTCTCTTATATCGAGATTCAGATGAACGACATCAAAAAACGAACTTGATTCGTATGATGAAAGAGATAAATATACACTCACAGGTTACGTCCACTGTTGCAGGAGACGACGGCGAAGCCATGGCAAAAAGTGAAGGCTACCAATGCCAGCCAAAAGGAGTTATAAGAGTTAATCAAGGCGGTGTCGGGCAGCCCAGCTTCCAGCATCCAGACACGGACACTCCTTTGGAGTAGTCCCAGGCAAGTCCCGATGGCCCACAATCTTCGCTTTCGGAAAGAGAATCTTCAGATTCCTGAAAAGATCAATGAGTCTCGTTTCCTGCTCAGTTGTCATGGTGTTGCAAGGCTTGCCTTGCTCATCGAGCCCTCCCTCATAGCAGATGCCGATAGAGCATCTATTATAAGGTTTGGCATGAGCCCCCACCTCCAGCAGCTTACGGTGCTGCGTCATCGTACCATCCTTACGGATGTAGAAGTGGTAGCCGATGTCATAAAACCCACGAGCCTTATGGTCGCGGCGCAGCTGTTCCACACTATAGTCCTGATTGCATCGGGTAGCCGAGCAATGCAGTACCAGAAATCTCACAGAGTCGGCAGACATCATGTTCTTGCCGTTCTCCACTTTGGCGAGGAGCATGCGCTCAGAGCGTACCTTCCCCCCGCCAATGTTCATTGGAAATGTATCTTTCGTCATAGGAATAATTCAACACTCAACACTCAACATTCAACACTCAACATTGCTATAAGGCATTTGCGCACGAGCTTACTCCCAGTGCCGTAAGAGCAGCAATCAGCGCCTGTACGATGGCATTCACGATTTGAGTCCAGGAAATCTTGTTTGGATTTGATTCAGAGTTAGAACGAAACATTTTCATAATCAATAATATTTAAATGAAACAATAAGTTACTGAACTTTCGCATGTGGTTCAAGTACGGGCTGAAGGCCCAAAAGCTCCTAGCCCAGGGCATCGCCCTGGGTATGATGGCAATCAGCAAGACGCCCTGTAAGGGCAAAAGCCTTATGTTTTGCCTGGAGTTTTAAAGCTTTTGCCCTTACAGGGCGACAGGTTTGCGTCCGTAATTACCCAGGGCGATGCCCTGGGCTAGGGGCTTTTGCCCTTTCAGGGCGTGTGGGCAAAACTTGCGAAAGTTCAGTAAGTGATCAGAGTTTAGCAGTGCCTCCCTTTCAGAGAGGTAAGGCACTGCCAGTGTTGGAGACTATTCCAGTCCGTCACCATTGTCGGAACCAGTTCCGCCAGCCTCGGTGCCGGAACCGCCGCCAGTGGTTTCACCACCAGTAGTCTCACCGCCAGTGTTCTTTCCGTCAGTGGTCTCTCCGCCGGTAGTCTTATCCTTCTTCTCTTCACCGTACTTGACGAGTTCGATGGAATCAGGAATCAGGTTGTAGAGACGAGTACCATTCTGCAACTTGGTGAAAGAAGGACGGAAGGCAGGAACGAGACTCTTGACGAGTTTAGCGTTCGCCTTACTCTCATCTTCTACAGCTTTGCCGGTAATGAAGCGGATGAAGAGCTTGCCGAATCCAAGCAACTCGATGTCGTAACCCTTCTTCAGGTTCTCCTTCACGTAGTAAGCATAGCGGTCGAGTACCGCCTTTACGTCTGCAGGAGTAGCTGTAGACTCCACTGCGATTTGGTTAGCAACCTCCTCGGTGGTCAAGGTTCCGTAACTGTAAGGTCTAACAGAAAAGAGTGTCTGCCCCTTCTTCTCACCCATGTTAATGGTCTTCTTTGCAACTTTGTAGCTTTTACTCATAATTGAAACATTTAAAAGATTAATACTAAAGTTCAGTCATCGTCAGTCCAAAGAGATTTGCAATCCCGTTTGTTCTGATTGACGTTGCGAAGATACAACATTTCGGAGGCGAAAACAAATGCCTTCACTGACGTTCATCATCTGTTTACTACTCATTCACTGTACGCTCACTTTTAATAAAAATCATAGCAATGGAAGATACCAGCAAGGCAAATATCGTCTTTAATATCTCTGGCGGTAACAACCAGATTCTGCCCAATGCTACAAAGGCTGAGCAAAACTTCTATGGCGACAAGTATATAGAGGAGATGATGAAGGCGAAGACCAAAAGTCAAGAGCCTGTTCTCTCACCCGAAACAACCCGTCTCTCCTTATATATTAATAATGTGGAAGCATTAGCAGAATATGTAGCCAAGCTCTCTGCATGCACCAATGCCAAGGAATTGGCTCAGGTGGTGATGGATATGGTGAATGATACAGATGTAAAGGTTGACCAAGATATTATGGTGAAGCAGGAGTTCATCGAAGTCTTACAGCCCTTGGCACCTCAGGTTACTACAGGCATCAGTAATATCCGCAAGTATATCAATGAAGCCTGGTATAAGTGGAAATGATCACCAATGAAGTAGCGTGAAGAAAAATACTGACAAAAGGCACTTTTACGCACTCCATAATTTCAGAATTTTCAATGAATCCAAATTCGTTTTGTAGAATTGAAATTATGTTGAGGCTTGGTAAGTTACTGATAATCAGCGGTGTATAAAAATTGAAAAATATACTTGGTCTCTTAAAAATCTATAGTTGTACGACTATGACCCCTATAGTTGTACGACTATAACTCTAGAGTTGTACAACTATAGCATGTATAGTCGTACAACTGAAGCTTTACAGTCGTACAACTATAGGATTTTCAACTCGCAAAACTTGCGGATTATGGTCAATTGCTGCTGAAAATTGGCTTTTATTGATTCTAGATGGTTAATTTAGTATGGAGGATAAAAATTTGTACATGATACAGAAGGCACAGGAGTTCATGAATGAGAATCACTTTGCCGACGTCTCCCGAGTGCAATGTCTGCTACGCAAGATGATGTCCAAGGAGTATCATGGCCTCATCGATCAAATCAAGGAGTATCAGGATCCCCATGCTATCTTCAATATTCATGGCGGAAACAATCTCATTGCGCCCTCTGCCAGCCAGGCAGAACAGAAATTGGTGGAGAAACCTGCTGACGAGATAAAAAAAGATAAGGAATAATCAAGAAAGAAGACCGAGATAGAAAGTTTTATGGCAACAATGAGGATACCCTCTCCATGCACTCACTTTCAGCAATATAATTGCAAGCTGATCCCCATAACAGCCCAGCGGTCCCATCCCGCACAACCATGGCGAGGGCTTTGATGCCCCGCCAACCTTATAGCGTAGCGGTTCTGAGCACCGGAGGGCGGTTACATCCTTCCTCCTGAGGAGGAAGGCTTGGTTAGAGGTGGAACTCTCCTTGCAGGAGAGACGGAGAGGTAGAAAAATCAGCACAAATGGAAAAGCGAATGCGTGATGACTATCGCCGCAGAACCGGTAAGGAAGCAGAATCATTTTGTGTATTGTAAGAATGAAAAAATTAGATTTAGTCAAGATTAATAGTTATGCACCATATGCAGTAATATAGTAGAGACGCAGTCTTGGTGATATACGAATCGTTGCTTGCAACGAAAAAAATCCGTGAGATCCGTGAGATCCGTGAGCGACTAAGAAATAATATTGAGTGTTGATTTTTGAACACGAATCTCTTGAATCACTCGAATCTTTAGAGACTAAGCAACATATTCGTGTAATTCGTGCAATTCGTGTTCCGAAAAAAAATGCGTAATTCGTGTGCAGAGAAATATCTATTGCTGTGAGGCATAGTGACGACTGTTGCTTGCAACGAAGAAATCTGTGTTAATCTGTGAGATCTGTGGGAGCTTAAGAAAATATTCAAGAAATCGCTTGGCGTTTACGGAAGAAAGTCGTATATTTGCAGCCGAAAAGATATAAAATAATAGGAGATAGGACTTATGATTAACGATAGAAAAGAAGCCATATTGTTTATTGCAAAGAAACAACATGGTGGCAAAAAAGAATTGATCGGCGAGATTGGAGAAAAATTCTTCAATCAATTCTGTCGTATGGGCTTTATCAAGAAAGGCATTACAAAAGATAAGTTGGAACAAGTAAACTCTACTTGGCAAATAACCAAGCTTGGCAAGGAGCAGGAAAAATTCTATCGTGAGCCAACTCGTTTGGAACGACTAGATGGACAATGCTTTTATGCTTTAGGGGTATAAATGATGAAAGGTTATTGCGTTTTTTGGATTCCATCCATATATCATGTGGCACCAGTTCCCTTGTCAGAGAATACCTTTTTAGAAAAAGAAGATATTTCTGATGAAGTAGGATGCCAGTGCCATTTGTCATTGAAGTTAGATTCACAAGAAAACATTATCGTGATTCTCTCCTTGCGTGGAATTGATGTAGAATTTTCTTTGATGCATAAGGGGGCTAACGATAATGGCTTTATCCTCTATTCATTTGATGTGTCTGTTGCTGATACTGAATTGCTAATTAAGGCTTTGACAAACCCCATATATCATTATGTCAAGGGATTTTATCATGAACATAAGAATCATACGGATGACTGTGATTCCATTCTTGATGCTTATGTATGTACGAAGGAAAGCGACTCTCAGATTTCTTCTCCAGACAACAAACCTTTAATATTTTATTTGCGCCAATATGAAAAACGATTCCGAGACTTTACTGAACAATTGGAATTTGATGCATCCTATCTTATGAGTATCTTGGATTCACCAGATTATCGTGATGTCTTGTACAAGGAAAAGTTTGAAAGTTTTGATGCAAGATGTATAGATATCTTAGGGGAGGTTGTCTATTATCGTGCTTTATTGTATTCTCATAACAATGTTTCTTATCACAAAGCTCTTGGTGATAACCATACGCTACAGGCATGTGCATTTAATACAGACAATGCTATAAATAATATAAAGGTGATAAAGGAGCGCGTGGAAAATGTCTTTCAGGGCAGACGGGCTAATGCTACATTAGTTCATATCAAGATGGCTAATGACATGCTTGTTGCAGGAGATAAAATCTCGAAGTTAAGTGTGCGCTTGGGATGGCTTGGTGCTATTTTGGGAGTGCTAAGCTTATTACTTGGTATCATTTCTATATTATAAATGCTCAACTTCTTGAAGTTTTCTGTTCATATCAAGGCAAAGAGAGGATGGAAGTTGTTTGAAATCCGTGAGATCCGTGAGATCCGTGTGCGACTAAGAAAATAATATTGAGTGTTGATTTTTGAACACGAATCTCTCGAATCTTTAGAGACTAAGCAACATATTCGTGTAATTCATGCAATTCGTGTTCAGTAAAATCAATGCGTAATTCGCGTGCAGAGAAATATCTATTGCTGCGAAGCTTAGTGAGAACCGTTGCTGCAACGAGAGTATCTGTGCAAATCCGTGAATTGAAAATCGGCGGCCGAAGGGAGATTTGTCCACCGGACCCACTGACCAGTGGGAAGTAAAGCCAAATCTGTGGGAGATTAGAGCAAGAATCAAAAACTCCTCCAAAAATTTTGTAGTTTCACAGAAAACCCTTATATTTGCAGCCAATAATTTAGAATATTACGATTATGGCAACATTGGTACTCGATAATACATTATATCAAGGCTATGCAACGATAGCAGAGCAGAATAACATCAGTGTGACTGATGCTATGGCAGAAGCTTTACGATTATTGAAGCAACACTTGAAAAAGAAACCAAGTCTTTCGTTAAGACAACGACTTGAGAAGCGAATTCTTGAACTTCGAGATTTGCCGGCAAATTGGGATTATGCGGGTTCCCCTTCCATATCATCAGAAGCATGTGATTATTCTCAGAAGGTTGTTGCATGTTGTAGCGAATCGTTACTTCAAGGATTAGCAATATTCCCAAATACCAATGGCTATATATTAATGCAATGGAAGACCTCCAAAGGAGACGCCTGTTTATCTATTCTTAGTGATAGGATAGTGTATGATGTCAATTATGGAGAGATAGAGAAAGAGGGCATCCTCCCACTTTCGGAACTCCCTAAATTTTTGGAAGTCTTAAAGAACATAGCCTAATGGAATGTGATATAACATTTGAGAAACCAGTATTGAAAGATTTGGAGGAGATTGCTCGATTGTTGTCTTCTCCAGCCTTTTATGATGAAAATACCCATCAGTTGAATTTTGCGGCATTTAATCTTCGACGTTTTACGAATGGTGAAGTAGAGTCTTATGTCTCATTGTCCAGGCTGTCTTTTATAGACCAAAAGCATTTGAATAAAAAAGGTAAGTATGTTTTTAAAAAGACAGAAAGCCATTATGTGGGTTATGCTCTTTTTACTCCAAGTTATTTAGCAAACTTACATGATAGATTAAGAATATATCCTGTTAAAGCAGGTCTTAATGATCATTGTGGTATGTTTTTCTTGGATAAGGATAAGAAGTTAATCTGTGATGACTTGACGATTCGTCCTTATACATTAAAAACGTTACGCTCTCTTTGTGACTTATTGCAAGCTAATGTTGTTTTAAAATAGGGGTAGTACCCAGCACCTTTAGCAAGATAATAGGAAGGCGGTCCCATCCCGCACAATATGGCGAAGACCGCTTTGGTCCGCCAACCTTAGAGCGTAGCGGTTCTGAGCACCGGAGGGCGGTTACATCCCTTGCCCTTTTGGAAAGGGCGGTAAACCACCAATACAGCGTAAGGTGGGTTAAATGAAAAATATTATCTTTGCAA
>ERZ1023881.104-NODE-104-length-38875-cov-50.937996_pt1 | contig 38875 bp, 33 predicted proteins | sample MGYA00380393_ERZ1023881 | MGnify/ENA primary metagenome ERZ1023881 (study PRJEB33179, sample SAMN07449004) | human gut metagenome | biome: Human-gut; feature: Human associated habitat; material: Faeces | host: Homo sapiens | place: India: Bhopal | collected... | reverse complement strand
TGCGACCACCTGTTCCCAAAACAGGAGCGCTACCGGGCTGCGCTACACCCCGCTTTCTTCTCACAATGAAATTACTTCTTTGCAGTAAGCATCATTTCTGAATTGCGGGTGCAAAGGTACAACATTTTTCTTATTCCACCAAATTTTTCAGCAATTTTTTTTGTAAAAATATGCATTTATTCCGTTTTTTCCTAAAAAAGGGGCAACTTCCGAAGAAATTACCCCTTTATACCTTAATTATATATGGCGATTGATGATTTTTCAGCAACCGCATTGTTTTGCCATTACGCCTTGATGATGCCTTCCTCTACGAAAATCTTCTTCAAGATTTCAACAGCCCGTTCTACCTGCTCTCTTGTATGAGTAGCCATAAGAGCAAAACGCACCAATGTGTCCTGAGGAGCACATGCTGGTGGGATAACAGGATTGATGAACACACCCGCATCGTAAGCCAGCTTGGTAACAACGAATGTCTTCTCTGCATCACGAACGTAGAGAGGAATGATAGGACTCTCAGTCTCACCAATCTCGAAACCCTCCTCACGGAAACGCTTCAAAGCATAGTTGGTAACATCCCAAAGATTCTCAAAACGCTCAGGCTCCTTCTGGATGATATGGAGAGCCTCGAGAGCTGCAGCAGTTGCAGCTGGAGTGTTAGATGCACTGAAGATGTAAGTACGGCAGTTGTGACGGAGGAAATTGATGGTATCCTTATCTGATGCGATGAAACCACCGATAGATGCCAGACTCTTAGAGAAGGTACCCATGATGAGATCTACCTCATCTGTCAAGCCGAAATGATCGCAGACACCACGTCCCTGCTTACCAAACACGCCAAGGCCATGAGCCTCATCTACCATGATAGAGCAGTTGTACTTATGCTTCAACTTCACGATCTCTGGCAAGTTAGCCAAATCGCCCTCCATAGAGAACACGCCATCCACAACGATGAGCTTGACTGCATCCTCAGGAAGCTTAGAGAGCACGCGCTCCAAATCTTCCATATCGTTGTGCTTGTAGTGAAGCTGGGTAGCGAATGAAAGACGACGGCCATCTACGATACTGGCATGATCACGGTCGTCACAGATGATATAATCACCGCGGCCTACAACACATGCCAACACGCCCTGGTTTACAGAGAAACCAGTAGAGAAGCACAATGTCTCATCCTTGCCCATAAACTCAGCAAGCTCTTTTTCGAGCTGCACATGCAAATCGAGTGTACCATTGAGGAAGCGGCTACCAGCACAGCCTGAGCCGTACTTGTCAAGAGCAGCCTTAGCTGCATCGATAACACGTTGATCATTTGTCAAACCCTGGTAAGCATTAGAACCGAACATCAGGATCTTGTGACCGTCGATGTCAGTTACCTCTGTCATCTGCTTACTTGTAATCTCACGGAAGTATGGATACACACCGGCTTCCATATACTTCTGAGGTACACGATAATTCTTGTATCTTTCTTGTAATTGTCCCATTATAATAGGTGTACTTTATTTCTATTTTAATTTATTTTCTAGTTTCAGGCTGCAAAGATACAAAAAAAGATTAATAAAACCGCTTTTTTCCTAAGAAAGTTTACTTTTATGCTTTTTTTAGTAGATATTTCTTGCCATTTTAGGGATTTTTATTACTTTTGCAATTTAAAAAACAATTTCTTGACTAAGATATGAAAAAAAAGATAGTTTTCATCATGAACCCGATTTCTGGAACCAGCAGCAAAGCAGCGGTTCCCAGTTTGATAGATTCTACTTTGGACAAGGAGCAGTTCGAGTACGAGATAAAAATGACTGAAAGACCAGGACACGCCTCAGAACTGGCAGCCGAAGCCAGAGACAACCATGCAGACATTGTGGTTGCTGTAGGTGGCGATGGTACCGTGAACGAGGTGGCCCGTTCCCTCGTCCATTCCGACTCAGCATTAGGTATTCTGCCTTGCGGCTCAGGAAACGGCCTGGCGCGCCACCTGCTGTTGCCAATGAACCTAAAGAAAAGCATTGAGATCATCAACGCCTGCGAAATACACGACCTTGACTACGGAGTCATCAACGAATACCCATTCTTCTGCACTTGCGGAATGGGCTTCGATGCCTTTGTCAGCATGAAGTTTGCAGAAAGCGGAAAGCGTGGGCCGATCAGCTATGCAGAGAACATTCTGAGAGAAGGCTTGAAATATGAGCCTGAAACATATACTCTGGAGGATGAGACTGGAACAAAACAATATAAAGCGTTTCTCATCTCATGTGCCAACGCTTCCCAATACGGCAACAACGCCTATATTGCCCCACAGGCATCTATGAGCGATGGATTGATGGATGTGGTCATCATGGAACCGTTTGATGTCATCGAAGCTTCACAGGTTAGTTTCGACATGTTCAACAAGACCCTCGACAAAAACTCGAAGATCAAGTCTTTCCGGTGCAAGAAGCTCCACATCACCCGCAGCAAGCCGGGTGTCATCCATTATGACGGCGACCCAGTGATGACTGGCGCCGACATAGATGTGCACATGGAAGAAAAAGGCATCAAGATGATTGTAAATCCGTTTGCAGACAAGAGTGTACGCAAGCCGAACATCATTCAATCAGCCTTTGCCGATTTCTTCAATGACATAAATATAGTGCGCGATGACATTCACAAAGACATCCAGCGCCAAAGCAAGCGAGTAGGAGCCATCAGTAAGCTCGTACAGAGAAAGCTGAATCTCTAGCCCCTACCTGATATAAAATTCTTCTGTAATTTTCGCATACCATTCTGACCGGTTCCCCTCGGAATCGGTCATTGTTTTTATAGTATTTTCCATACCATTATACCGATGCTTTGCGAACGACAGAAGATAGCGTTTAGGCTGTTTGCGCTCCACTGTCTTAACGCCACACTGCCTGACAAGATAAAATCCTAGCATACAAGCTTCCGACACAACCACCTCAAGAACCTCAGAAGGAACTATCACTGAAAAAACTCCATCATCACTCAGCAGCATTTTTGCTCCCCTGAAAAGATCTCTGAAAGGCAAGCTATCCGTATGGCGGGCCATCGTACGTTTACTGTCTGGATTTTTTAGGCTATTCAAGAAAAAAGGAGGATTGCTTACGATTGCATCAAAAGACTCCGCAGAATGATAGTCCTGCAATCGGCAGCACTCTATTTCGACACGATCGGCAAAAGGACTTGCCGCCACATTCTCAGCAGCCTCCTCACAAGCCTCTCCATCCATATCAATACCCAACACCTGCGCCTCAGGGAAGCGCTGCGCCATCATCAGCGAAATGAGTCCGGTACCCGACCCGACATCCAAAATGCGTTTACCGCCAGGTGCCCATGCCCCCAGCAGCACACCATCCGTTCCCACTTTCATGGCGCAACGATCCTGATGAATCTCAAATTGTTTGAATTTAAATCCAGTCATAGTTTTACTTTTAAAATAGTAACGCAAAAATCAGCATTTTATTACAGTCTTCTTGCTTATATTAATAATAATATCTAATAAAGAGGTGATTTTCGGAAAAAACGATGGGATTCTCGGCAAAAATCACTAACTTTGCACCCTATAAATATATATTCAAGAGAATATACACCCCAAAAAGTGTTTATCAAAATAGAACAGGAATTCATATACACCCCAAAAAGTGTTTATCAAATAGAATATGAACAGAAATTCGAATACACAAATCCAGATGATAGCCGACTTTGAGGGCGATGCATCCGTATTGATACAAGAAAGGGAGGCTGGAATCTATCCTACCCTCTGCACTCGCGACCTGGTGGTTTTTCCTTCCGTGCTTACTCCTATCCTGATAGGCAGGGCGGAAAGCAAGGAGCTGGCAAACATGCTGGAGCAAAATCCAGAAACAGTATTCTGCATCTTTTGCCAGAAGCATGCGGACATAGACTCACCTAATCAGGAAGACTTGTACGAAACCGGAACATTTGCCAAGTTGATGAGAGTCATCAATATGCCAAACGATGAGCATCAGAAGACCATCATCGTACAGGGTTTAGGCAGATGCAAGATGAAGCAGATTGTAGATAAGGAACCATTCTACCTTGCCGATGTAGAAAGTCTGCCAGAGACCTGGCCTACCGAAAAGGAAGCCGAAGATCCTATGTTCAAGGCATTGACCCAAACATTCTTCGAGGAATCTATCAAATTCATTCAGTACAATGAGAACATTCCCAACGAGGCTGTCTATGCGATCAATGAGATTACCAATCGCTTCGTGAAATGCAACTTCATCTGCACCTCCCTGCCTTTTACGGCAGAAGACAAGATCAAGATGCTGGAACAGGAGAAGCTGTCAGAGCGACTGATAGAGGCACTCAAGGCCTTGCACAAGGAGCAGAAACTGCTCTACCTGCAAAATGAAATCAGGAACAAAACGCAGTTTGATCTCGACGAGCAGCAGAAGGAATATTACCTGAAGCAGCAGATCAAGAACATCAAGGAAGAGCTGGGCGAAGGCGAAAGCAGTCCGGAAAAGAAGGAGCTGCTCGAAAAAGCCAAGACCAAGAAATGGAACGAGGCAACCAAGAAGGTTTTTCAGAAAGAGTTGGCCAAACTCGACAACATCCATCCTCAGAGCCCAGACTACCCTATCCAGCTCAACTATCTGCAGACGCTGGTAGATTTGCCTTGGGGCGAATACACCGAGGATGACCTCAGCCTGTCTCATGCCCAGAAGATTCTCAACCAGGACCACTACGGCATGGAGAAAGTAAAGGAACGCATCCTGGAATATCTTGCCGTAAGATCCCTGAAGGGTGGAATGCAGAGTCCGATTCTCTGCCTCTATGGTCCTCCGGGAGTCGGCAAGACCAGTCTGGGCAAGAGCATTGCCAAGGCCATGAAGCGTAAATACGTGAGAATGTCTCTGGGAGGTCTGCACGATGAAGCCGAGATTCGCGGTCACCGCCGCACTTATATCGGAGCCATGCCTGGCCGCATTGTCAAGAACATCCTCAAGGCAGGCAGCAGCAACCCTGTCTTCATCCTCGACGAGATAGACAAGGTTTCAGCCAACAACCACCAGGGTGATCCAGCATCAGCCTTGCTTGAAGTACTCGACCCAGAGCAGAACAACACCTTCCACGACAATTACCTGGATGTGGATTACGATCTCTCTAAGGTTCTCTTCATCGCAACCGCCAATGACATCAGCTCAATCCCACGTCCTTTGCTCGACCGAATGGAGCTCATCGAAGTAGGCGGCTACATTACGGAGGAGAAGATAGAGATTGCCAAGCGCCACCTGATTCCAAAGGAATTGGAGAATACAGGTCTCGACAAATTCACCCCGAAGGTAAGCTTCAACAAGGCAGCCATCGAGGGCATCATCGAGCACTACACCCGAGAAAGCGGTGTGCGCCAGCTCAAGAAGCAGATCAACAAGGGACTGCGCAAGATGGCCTACAAGCTCGCCTATTCCAAGGAATTGGAGAAGCCATCCATCACCGCATCAGACCTGAAGGAGATTCTCGGCACCGCCCCATTCACCCGCGACATCTATCAGGGCAACGATTATGCAGGAGTAGTAACAGGACTTGCATGGACCTCTGTGGGCGGCGAGATTCTCTTTATCGAAACCTCTCTGAGCAAGGGAAGACAGGGCAAGCTTACCCTGACCGGTAACCTGGGAGACGTGATGAAGGAATCGGCTATCATCGCCCTGGAATACATCAAGGCGCATATCGACCTGCTGGGCGTGGATTACCGCATCTTTGAAAACTGGAACATCCATATCCACGTACCTGAAGGAGCAACGCCAAAAGACGGTCCTTCGGCAGGTATTACCATTGCCACCAGTATCGCTTCGGCCATCACCCAGCGCAAGGTTCGCAAGAACATAGCCATGACCGGCGAGATTACCCTTCGCGGCAAGGTGCTCCCAGTGGGAGGCATCAAGGAGAAGATCCTGGCAGCCAAGCGTGCCGGCATTACCGACATCGTGATCTGCAAGGAAAACAAGAAGAACATCCTCGACATTCCAGAAAAGTATCTCAAGGGCGTAGAGTTCCATTATGTAGAAGATGTAGCAGATGTCTGGGAGTTTGCCCTCACCGACGAGAAGGTAAAGCACCCTATCGACTTCACCATTCCTGAAAATGACAAAAAAGAAAAGAAATGAAATTTGAACTACAAGTAACAGATAAGGCAAGCGATGCTCGCACCGGCATCATCACCACCGACCACGGACAGATCAAGACTCCGATCTTCATGCCTGTGGGAACTGTGGGCAGCGTAAAGGGTGTACATTTCGAAGAATTGCGCCAGCAGGTAAAGGCCCAGATCATCCTGGGAAACACCTACCATCTCTACCTGCGCCCGGGACTCGAAGTCATCAAGGCGGCAGGCGGACTGCATAAGTTCAACGGCTGGGACCGTCCTATCCTCACCGACAGCGGCGGTTTCCAGGTATTCTCGCTTACCGGAATCCGCAAGCTCAGAGAAGAGGGCTGCGAGTTCCGTTCGCACATCGATGGCAGCAAGCATTTCTTCACTCCAGAGAACGTGATGGATACAGAACGCATCATCGGTGCCGACATCATGATGGCTTTCGATGAGTGTCCTCCCGGACAAAGCGACTTCATGTATGCGAAGAAGAGTCTGGAGATGACTCAGCGCTGGCTCGACCGCTGCATCAAGCGCTTCGACGAGACAGAACCTCTCTACGGTTATCAGCAAAGCCTCTTCCCTATCGTCCAGGGCTGTACTTTCCCAGAGCTGCGCCGCGAAGCAGCCAAGTACATTGCCGACAAGGGAGCCGACGGAAATGCCATCGGCGGTCTTGCCGTAGGCGAGCCTACCGAGGTGATGTACGAAATGATCGAGGTGGTGAATGAGATTCTTCCAAAGGACAAGCCTCGCTACCTGATGGGCGTAGGAACTCCCCAGAACCTGCTCGAGGCCATCGAGCGCGGTGTAGATATGTTTGACTGCGTAATGCCAACCCGCAACGGCCGCAATGCGATGCTCTTTACCTATAATGGTACGATGAACATGCGCAACAAGAAGTGGGAGATGGATTTCAGTCCGGTAGATCCAGACGGCTGCGACATCGACCAGATTACCACCAAGGCCTACCTGCACCATCTCTTCAAGGCCCAGGAGCTCCTTGCCATGCAGATTGCCAGCATCCACAACCTGTCGTTCTATCTCCGTCTCGTTACAGATGCACGCCACCATATCGAGCAGGGCGACTTCGTAGAGTGGAAACGCTCTATCATCGATCAACTCGGCCGACGAATCTAGCTTGAGCGTTGAGCATTGAACTTTATAGGATGCTCCTATACATATTTTACATTAAATGATGAAAGATTATAAATACATCAGAAAACATCGCAGACTGCTCAAGATGGGCAGAGCCTTCGAATCTCGCTTCGGCTGGCTCATTGCCATCCTGCAGCGCATAGCCCGCATTCTAGGCTGGATCGGGCACAAGCTGCGATTCCTCAGGGTGCTCAGGTATCTCAACCCACTGAGATACATCAAGCGGTTAGACTGGTACATTATCAAAAAGTTCTTAGGCTACTACTTCTTCTCGATTGCACTGATCATCTCCATCTCCATCGTGTTCGACTTCAATGAGAACCTGGCGAAGTTCACGGAGTATCATGCACCAGCCAAGGCCATCATCTTCGATTATTATGCCAACTTCATCCCTTACTTCGCCAACCTCTTCAGTGCGTTGTTCGTGTTTGTGGCGGTCATCCTCTTCACGTCGAAGCTGGCAGGCAACTCTGAAATCATCGCCATTCTGGCATCAGGTGTTTCCTTCAAGCGACTCCTTCGTCCTTACCTCATCACCTGCATCATGCTCTCAGCCTTGAGCTATGTACTCTCTGCCTACGTGATTCCACACGGCACGGTAGTACGCCAGAACTTTGAGACGATGTACAAGAACAAGAAGAAGAATACTTCTGCTGAAAACGTACAGCTGCAGGTAGATAAGGGCGTTATTGCCTATATGCAGCACTACGACAACAACTCGAAGCGAGGTTACGGATTCTGTCTCGACAAGTTCCAGGACAAGAAACTCGTAAGCCACCTTACGGCGATGGAGATTCAGTATGATACGATCTCCGACAGCAAATACCACTGGAAGCTGAGCAACTGGAAGGTGCGCCAGCTGAAAGGTATGAAGGAACACATCACCAGCGGAGCGCAGAAGGATACGCTGATTACGATGGAGCCTACCGACCTGGTTTATTCCAAGGGTCAGCAGGAAACCTTCACCAGTCCGGAACTGAAGGAGTATATTTCCAAGCAGATCAACCGCGGTTCGGGCAATGTGGTGCAGTATCAGGTAGAATACCACAAGCGCATCGCCGCCTCGTTTGCCTCCTTCATCCTCACCATCATCGGTGTTTCGCTTTCATCGCGCAAGCGAAAGGGAGGTATGGGCCTATCCTTGGGAATCGGTCTTGCACTGAGCTTCGGCTACATCATGCTGCAAACCGTATCGGCAACCTTCGCCATCCAGGCAAATTTCCCTCCGGCACTTGCCGCTTGGTTGCCGAACATCATCTTCGCCTTCGTTGCCTACTTCTGCTACCGCAAGGCTCCGAGGTAATTAAACATTGAAACAAAGAACCTTGACCATTGGAACGGATGAAGATCCATCCGGCTCAATGGTCAACAAAAGAAAGGAAAAGAATGTATTTCGACGAATTAGATTTGAATGACAACGTGCTCGACGCATTATACGACATGCGCTTCGACACTTGCACCCCTGTACAGGAAAAATGTATCCCTGAGATATTGGAAGGTCACGACGTATTGGGCGTGGCACAGACCGGCACGGGTAAGACAGCAGCCTATCTGCTCCCAGTATTGAGCAAACTTGATGATGGCGGCTATCCGAAAGACGCCATCAACTGCGTCATCATGTCGCCAACCCGCGAGTTAGCCCAGCAGATAGACCAGGCCATGCAGGGCTTCGGCTACTACCTGCAGGATGTGAGCAGCGTGGCTGTTTATGGCGGCAACGACGGCAACCGCTACGATCAGGAGCTGAAGAGCCTCCGCATGGGTGCTGATGTCGTGATTGCTACTCCAGGTCGCCTCATCACCCACATTTCCCTGGGTAATGTAGATTTGAGCAAGGTAAGCTTCTTCATTCTCGATGAGGCCGACCGCATGCTCGACATGGGCTTCTCTGAAGACATCAATACCATCGCTTCCAAGTTGCCAAAGACCTGCCAGACCATCATGTTCTCTGCCACCATGCCTGAGAAGATTGAGGAACTTGCCAAGGCCCTGCTCAAGGATCCTGTAGAGATCAAGCTTGCCGTAAGCAAGCCTGCCGAGAAGATCAAGCAGGAGGCTTACGTTTGTTACGAGACCCAGAAGATGACCATCATCAAGGATATCTTCAAGGCTGGCGATATGAAGCGCGTCATCGTGTTCAGCGGCAGCAAGATGAAGGTGAAGCAGCTGGCTGCTGCCCTTCAGCAGATTGGCATCAACTGCGGTGCAATGCACTCCGACCTGGAGCAGGCAGAACGCGATGATGTGATGTTCAAGTTCAAGAGCGGTCAGTTCGACGTACTGGTTGCTACGGATATCGTGGCTCGTGGAATCGATATTGATGATATCGAGATGGTCATCAATTATGACGTTCCTCACGATACTGAGGATTATGTTCACCGCATCGGCCGTACAGCCCGTGCCAACCGCGATGGTAGAGCCATCACCTTCGTCAACGAGGAAGACCAGTACTGGTTCCAGCAGATTGAGAAGTTCCTGGAGAAGGTGGTAGAGAAGATGCCTCTGCCGGAAGATTGCGGCGAAGGCCCTGAATACATCAAGCTCAACAAGCCTTCAAAACGCAACAATGGTCGTAAGGGCAAGGGCGGAAAGCAGGGCGGAAACAACCGCAACGGCAACCGCGGCGGCAACAATAACAGCAACGGCGAGGGCAAGAGCAAGACCAGCGCCAAGAGCCGCAGACAGAAAGACCGCGACCAGACTTCACACAAGCGCAAGCCAAACAAGCCAAACAAGCCAAACGAGCGTCAGGAAAAGACTCCTCAGAACAATGGTGAGAATGGCGCACAGAAGAATCACGAGAACGGCGAGCAGAAGAATCGCGAGTTCAAGAACAATGAACAGAGAAACGCTGAGCAGCGCAACGGCGAGCAGAAGAATCGCAATAACAACAAGCGCCGCAACAACAATAAGCAGCGCAACAACGAGAACGGCAACCAGCAGTCTAACGGCAACCAGCGCCCAGGCAATGAGAACAATGTTCGTCCTGGAAGCAATGGCCGAGGCAGAGGCGTAGCCCAGAAGAAGCAGGGCGGCGCTCAGCAGAACCAGCAGAAGCGACAGGGCGCTGCTCCTCAGAACCAGCAGAAGAAGGGAACTGAGAATTCCGGTCCTCGCAAGTACGCTCCTGTTGTCAATCCACAGAAGAACGATAATCCTGTGAAGAAATTCATCAAGCGTATCTTCGGATTCGGCAAATAATCTCAAGAGAGAATAATCTCAAGAGAGAGAAATCTCCCGAAATGATGTATTCCTGCTTCCAGGCAGGCTTATACATTATTATATATATGAGAAGCCCGATAAGAGAGTTGGACTATCCCAACCTTTTGTCGGGCTTCTCTTTTTAAACGAACCTGAAAACACGGCTAAAATGGACAGAAATAAAAGACTCCCAGTTACTCCGCTGATGTTCTTCAGCCTCATACTATCACTCAGCATCATCACAGCCAGATACAGCTATGATTACTTCTCCACGCGCTATTGGCTCATCGCAGCCATCATTGCCATAGCCTTAGCCGGCTGCTGCTATGTACTCAATGAAAACCGTCAGCTTTTCCGGCTCTTCTTCAGAAAAATCAAGCAGCTGGTCCTTCTTCAGAGCTTCCTTCTGTCGCTCTGCCTGTTCTGTCTGGGCGGTTTCATCACCTCCCATCATATCGATAAGACGAAAACGCCTGGCAGCATCATGACCTACCAGTCACTCTCCCCCATCGACCGCACCATCCTGGCAAGCCGTTCCTTCCGCCAGCAGCTGGAACAGCAGCTGCATACTTATCATATCGACGGACAGGATTTCGCCGTGATTTCTGCGATGGCGATGGGCGATAAGGGTTCACTCGACCGGGAAACCAAGGAGAGCTTTTCCATCTCCGGCACAAGTCATATACTGGCAGTTAGCGGCTTGCACATAGGCATTATCTTCCAGCTCTTCGTGATTCTTCTGGGCGGAAAGCGCCGTTCCAGACCCACCATTGCCTTGTCCCTCGTTGCCGTATGGGCGTATGTCGTCTTTATCGGCTTTCCCCCTAGTGCCGTCAGATCAGCCTCCATGCTCAGCATCTACAGTTTCTGCCTGCTAGCCCTGCGCCCCGACCTTTCGCTCAACACCCTGGCGCTAGCCTATGTCATCATGCTGTTTCTGAATCCCTTCCAACTTTTCGACATCAGTTTCCAGATGTCCTTTCTCGCCGTGGCTTCCATCCTCATATTCTATCCCCCGCTCTTCGGACTGCTCAAATCCCACGGCAAGATCATCCGTTGCCTCTGGGGATTATTCAGCGTATCCCTGGCGGCACAGATAGGTACGTTTCCGCTCATCGTCTATTATTTCGGCAGAATATCCTGCTACTCCCTGCTCACCAGCTTCATCGCCATCCCGGCAGCCACCCTCATCCTCTATCTTTGTGCCCTACTCCTGCTGCTTTCTCCCCTTACCTACATTTCCAGCCTTGCCTTCGTCGGCACCTGGCTGATGCAACATGTAGCAGCAGTACTTGCCAGCATTACCCAAGCCACCCATACCGCCTTCCGGCTTACCAGTCTGTTGCCGGGCGCCAGCATAGACCATCTTCATCTGTCACTCCTTCAGTTGATGCTTCTCTATCTAGCAGTCGTATCTGGCTACCTGGTCCTTGCCAAATGGAACCAGATAAGGGAAAAAATCTACAAGATTCGCCATTCTCATGCATTACCTTTCTAATCATTTGCCCATCACAAAAATAATGTGTATCTTTGCAGTATGAATTACGATAGAATCAAACAGCAGGCAGGTCATCTTCCTGCCTTCCAGATAGCCGACGCCATCAACAGCACCCTGAAGGAGTCGGCAAACCTTGTTGTTACCGCTCCGCCGGGAGCAGGAAAATCCACCATACTCCCACTCACCCTCCTCGGAGCTACCCCACAGGGTAAGATTCTGATGCTGGAACCACGCCGCCTTGCTGCCCGTCAGATAGCTGAACGAATGGCAAGCATCTTGGGCGAACCCGTAGGAAAGACCGTGGGTTACCGGGTACGCTTCGAGAACAAGGTTTCTTCAGAAACCCGCATCGAGGTGCTCACCGAGGGAATCCTTACCCGAATGCTCATCCATGATGCTACGCTCGAAGGAGTAAGCGCCGTCATCTTCGATGAGTTTCACGAGCGAAGCATCAACTCCGACCTGGCGCTTGCCCTCACCCGACAGGCACAGGAAATCATCCGACCAGATTTGAAAATCATCATCATGTCGGCAACCATAGATGCTACTGCCATCTGCGAGGCTCTTCAGGCACCATTGATAGAGAGCGAAGGACGGATGTTCCCCGTAGAGACCGTTTATTCTGAGACCGATATTGCGCGATACGACATATATAAAGAGGTGGCGGCTACCATCCTCAAGGCAGCAGATAGGAACGAGGGAGATATTCTTGCTTTCCTTCCTGGACAGTCGGAGATTCTGAAATGCAAGGAGATTTTGGACGCAAGCCTCAGCAGGGCTGCAGCTTCATCATCTGCTGCAGCTTCATTATCTGCTGCAGAACTTTCCGTTCCTCAGGTTTATCCGCTCTACGGCAATCTTCCACCCGAGAAGCAGCGCCTTGCCATCGCCCCTTCGAAAGAGGGAGAAAGGAAAATTGTGCTCGCCACGCCTATCGCCGAAACCTCACTTACCATCGAAGGCGTGAGGATCGTGGTGGATTCCGGACTTTGCAGAAAACTGGTTTACGATGCCCGAACGGGATTAAGCCACCTGGAAACCGTTACCATCAGCAAGGATATGGCAACCCAGAGAAAAGGACGAGCCGGACGTGTGGCAGAAGGAATCTGCTACCGGTTGTGGACTCAGACCTCGGAACATCTGATGGAAGACCAGCGCCGACCGGAAATAGAGGAAGCCGACCTTACATCGATGGTGCTAGATATTGCAGCCTTTGGCGAGAACAATCCCCTGTCACTGCTTTGGCTTACTCCACCATCAAGCAGTAATCTGCTCAATGCCAAGGAATTGCTTCTTTCTCTTGAAGCGATAGAACCGGATGGCAGCATCAACCCATTGGGCAGGAAGATGGCAACATTGCCTTGTCATCCGCGCATCGCCAAGATGATGATGAGTTCAGAATCTTCTGCACTCAAAGCTCTAGCCTGCGACATTGCCGCCCTGCTGGAAGAGAAAGACCCGATGAGCGATTCAGAGGATTCGGATATGGCGCTGCGCCTCTCCATCCTCCGTTCGCAGCGACAGAAAAACAGTCTGGGCAGATGGGCACGCATTGCCCAGATAGCCCAGGAATACCGCAAGATGCTCAAGGTGAAGGAAGACAATGAGCCAGTGGATGCAGAGGAGGTGGGCAGACTGATTGCCCTAGCCTATCCTGAGCGCATCGCCATGGCCATCGATAATATCGGACATTTCAGAATGTCGAACGGCAAGACGCTCTTCATCGATTCAAGCGATGCGATGTCGGCGCAGCAATGGCTCGCCATCGCCTCGCTCAATGTATCTGCTCAGCCGTTGGGCACGAATGCTTCCACCCCACTTCCATCTTCGGGAAAGGCTGGCAGGGTGTTTCTTTCGGCTCCCGTAAACATCATCGACCTCCCTACCCACGAGTTCGACAACATCTCGTGGGACAGTAAGGCGGGAATAATCAGGATGCAGAGAGAGCGACGCATCGGAACCCTGGTGGTAGATAGCAAACCGCTCCAGGATGCCGACAGGCAACAGATTATCCATATCCTCTGCACCGCCATCCGGAAGGAAGGACTCAGCATGCTGGATTGGAACGAAGACGTTCAGCGGTTGCAGCGGAGAGTGGCGCAGGTAAGAGCGTGGCACCCGGAAATGGAGTTGCCCGATCTGTCCACCGCACACCTGATGGAGACAGCCGCCGAATGGTTGCCCTTCTATCTGGAACAGGGCGGAAAGCTCAAGACGAGCACCGCCGAACTCAGGAAGCTCAATCTCCCGGAAATCCTCTGGGCACAGATTCCATACGAGCAGCAGCAGGAAATAGACCGCCTCGCACCCACCCACATCGTGGTTCCATCGGGCAGTCATATCCGCATCGACTATCGCCAGGGAGCCGAGGCTCCCATCCTCAGTGTCCGGCTGCAGGAGTGCTTCGGAATGACTCAGACGCCAGCTGTTGATGATGGCAGGCAGCCTCTGTTGCTGGAGCTGCTCTCTCCAGGTTTCAAGCCCGTTCAGCTTACGCAGGATCTCGCCAGTTTCTGGCAATCCACCTATTTCGAGGTGCGCAAGGAGCTGAAGCGCCGCTACCCCAAGCACTTCTGGCCCGAGAATCCATTGGAAAGTGAGGCAGTAAGAGGGGTGAAAAGAAAGAAATAATAGATAGAAGAATAGTATAACTTTTAAATAATATATAATTATGAATGTAGGAGATAAAATACCAGAGATTCTTGGCATTGACCAGGACGGACGTGAAATCAAGGCAAGCGACTATCGTGGTCGCAAGCTCGTGCTCTACAGTTATCCGAAGGCTAACACCAGCGGATGCACTGCCGAAGCCTGCTCCCTGCAGGCTCATAAGGAGGAACTGGCAGCAGCCGGTTACGAGATTATCGGCGTGAGCAAGGACAAGCAGGCACAGCAGAAGAAGTTTGCAGAAACCAAGGGTCTGCAGTTCCCTCTTATTGCCGATACCGAGACCACCCTTTTGCAGGAACTCGGCTGCTGGGGCGAGAAGGTAACCTGCGGCAGAAAGACCATCGGAATCCTCCGCACCACCTATCTTGTCAACGAAGAAGGCGTCATCGAGAAGATCTTCACTCCAAAGGAGATCAAGACCAAGATTCATGCAGAGCAGATTCTGGATTACATCCATCAATAAGCCTACAGCAGAATGGACAATATTGTCATCGAACTTTTTCTGTTGAGCATCGGAGCCAGTTTTGTGCAACGCACTACTGGCTTCGGTTTTGGCATCTTCATTATGACGATGCTCCCCTCTATCATGCCCTCTTACGGTGAGGCAACAACCCTCTCAGGCATCCTGGCGATGACCACCTCACTGATCATCGTTATTCAGAAATACAAGTACATCACCTGGAGGCGGCTGCTGCCCATTCTGTTCACCTTCATCATCATTTCCATCGGATCCATCTTTGTGCTCCGGCGGATGGAATATCATATTCTGAACATATTGCTAGGCATTACGCTGATCATCGTGAGCATCTACTTCACCTTCTTCAGCAAGCGCATCAAGGTAAAGACTACGTTGCCCGTGCAGGTTACGGCAGGAACATTGAGCGGACTGATGGGTGGGTTCTTCGGAATGCAGGGACCACCAGCCGTACTCTATTTCGTCAGTTCTGAGCCAGACAAGGATCGCTATCTGGCAATGACGCAAACCTATTTCCTGGTAGGCAATCTGATGATGACACTGGCAAGAGCCTACAACGGTTTCTTCACCACCACGGTCTCCATAGGTTATGTGTATGGAATAGCCGGAGTCTTCATTGGCAACCTGATAGGCTCCTGGGTGTTCAGGCACCTCAGCGGCTCCCTGCTCAAATACATCATCTATGCCTATATCGGAATCAGCGGATTAACCTTCCTTCTGGGGGCGTAGCGTATGGAGGCTATAGGTAATTGAAATAAGAAAAAAAAATTAAAAACATAAGATTATGACAAACAAGGAATTGACACTCGCCACTCTGATGAGGGCGATGATTAAGTACGATGGTGGCGATGCGCCACGCATCCAGCATTTCGTAAAGGTACATGACTTTGCCCGCATGATTGCAATATTAGAGGGAATGAACGAAGAAGAACTCTTCGTACTCGAAGCAGCAGCTATCCTTCACGATGTAGGCATTCACGTTTCAGAAGCCAGATACGGCAACTGCGATGGCAAGCACCAGGAAGAACTGGGGCCTGACGAGGCAAGAAAAGTACTGTCAGAAGTAGATGGATTCACAGCCGCACAGATAGAAAGAATCTGCTGGCTCATTGCCCATCATCATACTTATCAAGATGTTACCAGCCTCGACCACCGCATTCTGCTCGAAGCAGATTTCCTGGTGAATTCCTTCGAAGCCCACCTTGCTCCCGAAGGCATCATCACCTTCCGCAACCATGTCTTCCGCTCGGAGTCAGCTATTAGTATGCTGAATGATATGTGGGGGTTGGAATAAAAAATCCGCAGCCTTGTTTTTACAAGGCTGCAGCCACCCTTCTTACTTTTACCAATCTAGCCATAAAGGTAGAACTACATACAAGCCCAGCCAAACTTTCTTACAAGTTCTGTAAACAGACCTTTATCCTTTACAGGGATATTAACCACGATACTTTCCTTACCAGATGTTTCCAGATAATAGCCTTCATCTGGCAAACGATCTTCAGATATAGCAGTACTGATTTTCGAATCCAGCACAAGGCTGTTATCTGTCCCCCTCACATTGAAGTACGCCTTATCTCCTTCTGGAGACAAGAACAAGGAGCGCAGGTCCTTCTTTCCCATGCAGAAATCCTGCAGTCTTTTACTGGAAATACGAATCGCCGTATATTTGCATTCGGGAGTATCTTGATACAGCAAACACAAATACAACGTATCAAAACAATCCCTTGCGGTTAGCAATTGAGGATTGTCGTAGTACTCCAGTATGCTATCTACTTTCAGTATGGATTGTTTCTTATTCATAATTTTATTGTTTTTGCATTTTTAATATCAAACGCTTTGCTTCTCCACCAAGAATAATGAGAGTTTTTGAAAGTTTTCTTGATTTTGCCATCCATAGGTCGAAGACTTACCACTGCTATATTAGCATGCTTGAACTTTGGGAGTTTCAATAGTCTTTTTGCATCTTCTAATAAGGCAAAGACAGATACTGCTCTCACTATACAATCATCAATACCTTCTCCCTTAAAAACTTTGTTTGGAGCCAAGCGTTTTTGAGAGAAAAAGTCCTCAGATTCCGCAGGATTCCCATGTGATACACGGAAATAAGTACCATCGCATTCAACAGAGTCAAATGGCGGACAACTCGGTGGCAATTCTTCAAACCATTGATATTCCATAATCATATTTTTTAAAACACATGGCAAAGATAATATTTTAATTCGATATTCACAAATTTTGTGAAGAAATTTTTTGCGGAGTCACTATATTTTTGATTATCAGTGTTAAAAATCATAAGAATCCCCTCATTTCTCATTATTTTTTATTATCTTTGCCCAAAATAACAATTTAAAACAAAGGATATGAGCACATCAACTCATGTGATTACTCCCGATTTGCAAGCGAAACTTGACAAAGCGAGAGAAGAACATAAAAACGGAGAAAACCTGTGCTTTAGCACTGCACAAGATGCAATCGCATGGATGGAAACGTTATCGTGTTGCGAATAGACTCCTTATGGATGAAATTCCGGTATCCATTAAAACCTATTGGTCATTTAATGACCAACAAGGAAATTTGAATGTATAACAATTTAAAAAGTAAGAAATATAAGAAACAGAAAAGAAAGATATAACATAGTAAGATTATAAACTTGCGTTTACTAATTTGTTCGGAATACACTTGAAATTTGGCGATTTAAAGTAGTAACGTACGAAAGAGTAAGTTCTGTAAACGCCTACGCTATAGCGTGGGCGGAACTTATCGTATGTTACGGGCACGCCAAAGCCTCAAGTGTTGATAAGGGAAGCTCACGCTTCTTCTTTGTCTTCACTTCATCAAGGCTTTCCTTGGATGGCTTTACAGCCAATCCTTCTGTCCGCTGCCCGTTTTACTCCGATAATGATTTAGTTCCAAACGCACCCATCAGCTATAGCAAAAGACGTTGGAGTTCGCTTCAATGTTTGTTGCTATACCTTATTATATATAGTGACTAACAATGAAAAGAGCTACGAATGGACAAATTAAGAATGCAGAGTAGTAATGGTGTTGAGGACAACATTACGAAAATTGCGCAGCTGTTTCCCGACTGCGTTACGGAGACCGTGGATGAAAGAAGCGGTCAGCCAAAGCACCTCATAGATTTCGAGAAACTCAAACAGAATCTTTCTGATAGCGTGATGTCAGAAAGAGCAGAACGCTACCAGTTTACCTGGCCCGACAAGAGCAAGGCGATTCTCCTTGCCAACTCTCCTGTCAATGCCACACTTCGCCCTTGCCGTGAAGACAGCGTTGATTTCGACAACACTCAGAACCTTTATATCGAGGGCGACAACCTCGATGTTCTCAAATGTCTGAAGGAGACTTACCTCCACAAGGTGAAAATGATCTATATAGACCCACCTTACAATACCGGAAACGATTTTGTGTATGAAGATGATTTCGCTCAGTCTTCAGAAGAATACCTCGCCAACTCAGAACAGTTTGACGAGCAGGGCAACCGTATGTTTACCAATGCCGAAAGCAATGGTAGATTCCATACGGATTGGCTCAACATGATTTATCCGAGATTGAAAGTTGCAAGAGACTTGCTGACCGATGATGGTGTGATATTTATTTCGATTGACGACAATGAGGAAAAAAATCTTCGAAATATTTGCGATGAAATTTTTGGTGCAGAAAATCGTATTGAAACAATTGTTTGGAAAAACAAATATGGTGCAGGTGCATATACAGTTGGTTTTATTAGTGTTCATGAATATGTTTTATGCTACTCAAAAAAGAAAATTTCAAATATAACTTCAGAACTTGATGAAGAAGGACAAGCTGTTTATTCAAAGAAGGACGAAAAGTATGCTATACGAGGCGGTTATATGACTCAGCCTTTAATGACTAACAGCCTAGGAAACCGTCCTAATTTAATGTATCCTATAGAATATAAAGGAGTTTCTATTTATCCAAGAAAGCAATGGGTTTGGTCTCAAGAAAGATTACAGAACGCTATCAACAACAACGAAGTTGAGTTCAATCTTCAAAAAGATGGAACTTATTCAGTAAGGTCTAAAGCCTACTTAAGAGATGAAAACGGCAAAATGAGAAGAGGGAAACCTCTTTCATTAATGACCGGTCCATTTAATCAAGAGGGAACGAAAGAGATTAGAAGTTTATTTGAAGGAAAAAGTATTTTTGATTTTACCAAGCCAACTCAGCTAATTAAAAAATTCCTATCATTACAGATAAACGATTCAGATGATACAGATTTCATCGTTTTGGATTATTTTTCAGGTTCTGCCACAACAGCCCATGCCGTCATGCAGCTCAACTCCGAAGATGGCGGCAACCGCAAGTTCATCATGGTGCAGCTTCCAGAAAAGACCGATGAGAAGAGCGAAGCTTTCAAGGCAGGCTATAAGAACATCTGTGAAATTGGAAAAGAAAGAATAAGAAGAGCCGGCAAGAAAATTAAGGAGGAATCACCTTTAACCACCCAAGACCTAGATACAGGCTTCCGTGTGTTGAAACTCGATTCCACCAATATGCAGGACATCTACTATTCTCCAAAGGATATTTCGCAAGCTGACCTCTTCTCTCAGGTGGATAATGTAAAGCCGGATAGAACTGGCGAAGACCTGCTCTTCCAGGTGATGCTCGAACTCGGCGCAACCCTGGATTCGAAGATAGAAACGACAACGGTAGCTGGCAAGACCATCTATAACGTTGCCGAAGGATACCTCGTGGCTTGCTTCGATCCAGATGTAACCGACGATGTGGTAAAGGCCATCGCCCAGATGCAGCCAGCCTACGCCGTGCTCCGTGACACCAGCATGAAGGACGATTCCACCGCCACCAACTTCGAGCAGATCTTTAAAACATATTCTCCTGACACAGTAACAAGGATTCTATGAAACTGAAGTTTAAGATACAACAATATCAGACCGATGCCGTGGAGAGCGTCATCAACGTCTTCAAGGGACAGCCCAACCAAGCCAACCTGGAATACAGAATGGATAAGGGAAAACTGTATGTGGTTGACAGCAAGAAGCATGACATCAAAATCGTTCAAACCGATGTTTTTGCCGATAGCAATGATACCGGCAATAACCTGGGTTATAAGAACAACCGACTTGCCATGGATAAAGTGGCTCTCTTTGACAACATCCGACAGATTCAGACCGAGAACAACATCCATCAGGATGAAGAACTCTGCCAGAAACTCGGTGCCTGCCAGCTCGATGTGGAGATGGAAACAGGTACGGGAAAGACATACGTCTATATCAAGACAATGTTCGAACTGAACAAACAGTATGGCTGGACCAAGTTTATCGTGGTGGTTCCAAGCATCGCTATCCGAGAGGGAGTGAAGAAAAGCTTCGACATCACGGTAGATCACTTCATGGAGCAATACGGCAAGAAGGCTCGCTACTTCATCTACGACAGCAGCAGCCTCAACGACATCGACACCTTCTCGCAGAGCAACGACATCAGCGTGATGATTATCAATACCCAGGCCTTCAACACCATGAAGGAAGGAGCCAAGAACAAGGCGGCACGCATCATCAACTCAGAACGAGATGAGTTCGGTTCCCGAAAGCCTATTGCCGTTCTTGCTGCCAACAACCCTATCATCATTCTGGATGAACCGCAGAAGATGGGAGGTGCCGCTACACAGACGGCACTCAAAGCCTTCAATCCGCTCTTCACCCTGAACTACTCTGCTACCCACAAGGAACACCACAACACGGTGTATGTGCTCGATGCTCTCGATGCCTATAACCACAAGCTGGTGAAGAAGATAGAGGTAGTAGGCTTCGAACTGAAGAACCTGAAAGGTACCGACAGCTATATTTATTTCGCAGAGCTGCTGCTTTCGAAAGACAAGGCTCCACAGGTAAGACTGGAGATAGAACAGCAGAGCACTACGGGAGCCATCAAACGAATCTACAAGAAGTTGGGAGAAGGCGATGACCTCTATAGTGCCTCTGGAAACATGCTGCAATACAAGGGATTCATGATTACCGATATCGTGGTGGATGCCCACCAGCCAAGTCGCAGCCACGTGAAGTTCAGTAACGGCGAAAGTCTGATGCTGAAGGAGGTAATCGGCAACATAACTGCCGACCACAAGGCTCGCATCCAGATAAGGGAAACCATCAAGGCGCACTTCCGAAAAGAGAGTACGCTCTTCCATCGTGGCATCAAGTGCCTCTCCCTTTTCTTCATCGACGAGGTTGCCAAGTATCGCCAGTATGATGCAGACGGCAATGCGCTGCTGGGACGCTATGGTGAGATATTCGAACAGGAATACCGGGCAGAGCTGAACGAAAATCAGAATATGTACGACCCGGAATATATGCAGTATCTCAGCTGCATCCCTGTCAACAAGACCCATGAAGGTTATTTCTCCATCGACCCCAAGACCAAGCGCATCAAGGACAGCGATGAGAAGAAGGGAGCAGGAAGCGACGACGTATCGGCTTACGACCTGATTATGAAGGACAAGGAAAGACTGCTGAGTCTCGACCCAACTTACTCGCCAGTTCGCTTCATCTTCTCCCACTCTGCCTTGAGAGAAGGTTGGGACAATCCGAACATCTTCCAGATCTGTTCGCTCCGACAGGCTAACAGCATCTCGCAGAAGCGCCAGGAAGTGGGACGAGGATTGCGACTCTGTGTTGACAACAAGGGAGTGCGACAGGATGCCGACACCCTGCAGGGACAGGTGCAGCAAATCAACCGCCTTACCGTGATAGCCTCTGAGGGCTATGCTGATTTCGTAAACGACCTGCAGAAGAATATTTCGGAAGATCTCTACGACCGTCCGAAGGTTGCCGACATCGACTATTTCGATGGAAAGAGCTTCACGATTGAGGATGGCAGCAAACACAGTATCACGACGGCAGAAGCCAAGAAGATTTATTTCTATCTTGTGAAGAATGGTTATGTGGATGACGAAAGTCATGTAACCGATGCTTATCGCTCTGCTGCAACATCAGGAACACTCGCCACATTGCCAGACGAAGTAAAGCCATACGGCAAATGGATTCACAAACTGATAGAAGGCGTTTGGAATCCTTCAGCTCTTGACGGTATGATAGAAAACGGAAGTACGCCGCAGACTCCGGAGAACAGACTGAACGAGAACTTCACAAAGAAGGAATTTCAGGAACTCTGGAATCGCATCAACCACAAATACGCCTATACGGTAAACTTCGAAAGCAAGGAACTGATAGAGAAAGCCATTGCCGCCATCAACAAGGAACTGGTGGTTTCGAGACTGAGCTACGTGGTAACCCGAGGAGTACAGAAGACGGAATTGAAGCACGACGATATGAAGACAGGCAGCATGATGGTGCAGGAAGAAATGCAGCATGATGACCTGAGAACGGATGTAGTAAGCACCGTAAAGTACGACCTGCTGGGCAAGATAGCCGCCAACACCCGATTGACCCGCAAGACCATCGCCGGGATTCTATCCCAAATTATGCCAAGCAAGTTTGATATGTACAAGGTGAATCCGGAAGAGTTTATCCGCAGGGTAAGCCGTCTGATACTGGAGCAGAAAGCCACCATCATCGTAGATCACATCAGTTACAACGAGATAGAGGGAAGCTACGATTCCGCCATCTTTACGGAGGAGAAGCATACTTCGCTCGATAAGGCTTACCAAGGCAGGAAGAGCATTGTGGATTATGTGTTTACTGATGGAACGGCAAAGCAGAGTGTAGAGCGCAAGTTCGTGGAAGACCTCGATACGAGCACCGACGTTGCCGTATATGCCAAGTTGCCAAAGGGTTTTCACATTCCTACCCCTGTGGGCAATTATTCTCCCGACTGGGCGATAGCCTTCAAGGATGGTGCCGTGAAGCATGTCTATTTCGTAGCCGAAACCAAGGGCAGCATGTCAACCCTCGACTTGCGAGGCATAGAAGATGGCAAGATAGCCTGTGCCGACAGGCTCTTCGAACAACTCTCAGGTTCGGGCATCTACTATCATAAGGTAACCAACTATGATGACTTGATGGAATGGGTGAAATAAGTGAAGAATTATGGAACAGCCGAAACAGATAAACAATACCAGCGAACGATTGATAGACGACCTGAAGTCGAGGTTGTCCACCCAAAGTCGCATATCCATCGCAGCCGCCTCTTTCTCCATCTACGCCTTTGAAGCCATGAAGGCGGAACTGGAGAAGGTGGAGGAAGTGCGCTTTATCTTCACCTCACCAACCTTTGTGGCAGACAAGACGAAGAAAGAGAAGCGGGAGTTTTACATTCCGAAGTTGAACCGTGAGCGCAACCTCTATGGTACGGAGTTTGAAATCAAACTCCGCAACCAGCTGTCGCAGAAAGCCATCGCCAAAGAGTGTGCGGCATGGATTCGGAAGAAAGTAAAATTCAAGTCCAACTCTTCACAGGAAGGAATGGGCGGATTTCTGCATCTCTGTGATGGGGAACCTTCTACCCTGCCAGTCTTTGACATGAATGCGCCCAGCAAGCAGCATGTTTATCTTCCTTTTGATGATTTCAGCACCACCCAACTGGGTTGTGAAAAGGGCAACAATGTCTATACGATGGTCAATGTGCTGCCTTCTCCTTCTGCTGAGGCTTATCTGCAGATATTCAACCAGCAATGGGAGAACGACGAGAAGTTCAAGGACGTAACTGCCAGGGTTTTGGAATACATCGAGACGGTTTATCAGGAGAATGCGCCCGAATACATCTACTTCATCGCTCTCTACAACATTTTCCATGAATTTCTGGAAGATATTTCAGAAGATGTTCTTCCGAATGAGCGTACCGGTTTCAAGAACAGCCTCATCTGGAACAAGCTATACAACTTCCAGAAGGATGCGGCACTCGCCATCATCAACAAGCTGGAGAAATACAACGGCTGTATTCTTGCCGACAGTGTGGGATTGGGAAAGACCTTTACTGCACTTGCCGTCATCAAGTATTACGAAAACCGCAACAAGAGTGTACTGGTGCTTTGCCCGAAAAAGCTGAATGAGAACTGGATTACCTTTCGTTCCAATTACAAGAACAATCCGATAGCTGGCGACCGTCTGCGCTACGACATCCTCTTCCATACCGACCTTTCACGAGAACATGGAAGTTCCAACGGCTTGGATCTGGACCACATCAACTGGGGCAACTACGACCTCGTGGTCATCGACGAAAGTCATAACTTCCGCAATGGAGGAAACGTGGATGAAGAGGAAGATGATGATGATGAGCAGCAGGAGGATAGAAAGGAAAACAGATACCAGAAACTGATGAACCGGGTGATTCGTACCGGTGTGAAAACGAAGGTACTGATGCTGAGTGCTACCCCTGTGAACAATAGGTTTGGTGATTTGAAGAACCAGTTGCAGCTGGCTTACGAAGGCAGAAGCAGCTCGTTTGACGAAGCATTGGGACTAGGCAAGAACGTAGATGATATCTTTACGAATGCCCAGAAGGTATATAACCACTGGGCAAAACTGAAGGCGGAAGAACGCACAACGGAAAGGCTGCTCAACGACCTGAGCTACGATTTCTTCCAGTTGCTGGATGCCGTGACCATCGCCCGTTCGCGCAGCCACATCATGAAGTATTATGATACAAGTGCCATCGGTGAATTTCCACATCGTCTGCCTCCTATCTCCCGTCGTCCGAAACTCACCGACATCAGCAATGCCATCAACTTCAAGGACATCGCGACAGAACTGGACAATCTGAACCTGTCTATCTACACCCCATCGCTCTATCTGCATGATAGCGCCAGAAACAACTATACCATCGACTATGAGGGAAGCGGCTTGTCTATTGACGGACGAGAGAAGGGATTGCGGAATCTGATGGCAACCAATCTGCTGAAACGACTGGAAAGTTCGGTCAACTCCTTCCGCCTCACCTTGGAGCGCATCACGGCTTACATCGATGAAACCATCTCGCTCATCGACCAGAAAGCAGAAGAGATAAGAGGTTTCAGACTCAGGGATATGGATTACATCAGTTGGCGAAGAGATCTGTCGGCAGATCAGGAAGTACTCAGTATGCTGCTCCTGATGCTGGAAGATATTACGCCAGCCCATGACAGCAAGCTGCAAATGCTGATAGAAGACTTGAAGGAGAAGTTTGCCCATCCTATCAACAAGGACAACCGGAAGGTGCTCATCTTCACAGCCTTTGCCGATACGGCAGACTACCTCTATCAGGAACTTGCCGAAAGAATCAAGGCAGACTGCGGACTGAACGTTGCTCTCATCACGGGTAGTACAGAGGGCAAATGCACCATTCCGAAGTTTGAGTGTACATTTAATAATGTACTCACCTTCTTCTCGCCCATCTCCAAAGACAAAGGTGACATCTTTGATGAAAAGGACTGTGCCAAGAAGCCATGGATTCATGAAAACATCGATGTGCTCATCGCTACAGACTGTATCTCGGAAGGTCAGAACCTGCAAGACTGCGACTATCTGATTAACTACGATATCCATTGGAATCCCGTACGCATCATCCAGCGTTTTGGACGTATTGACCGTATTGGCAGCCGAAACAAAGAAATACAGCTGGTAAACTACTGGCCTGATATGGAACTGGACGAATATATCCAGTTGAAAGGCAGAGTGGAGAGCCGTATGAAAGCCACCATTCTGACTTCTACTGGAGATGACAACCTACTGAGCGACAACGAAAAAGGCGACCTGGAATATCGCAGGAAGCAGTTGAAGCATCTGCAAGAAGAAGTGGTTGACATTGAGGATATGGACACCGGCATCAACATCATGGACCTGGGACTAAACGAGTTTCGTCTCGACCTCCTATCATATATCAAGGAACATCCCGACATAGAGCATGCTCCTTTCGGAATGAATGCCGTGGCAGGTGCAAAGGGCGACATTAAGCCTGGCGTTATCTATGTGTTGAAGAATCGCAACAATGCAGTGAACATCGACAAGAAAAACCTACTTCATCCTTTCTATATGGTGTATCTGTCGGATGATGGCGAGATTATCTGCGACCATCTTCATCCCAAGAAACTGCTGGATACCCTGCGATTGCTCTGCAAGGACAAGAAGGAATACGACAGAAATCTTTGTGCCCTGCTGAGTAAGGAAACCAGCGACGGCAGACACATGGAACATTATAGCGACCTGTTGCAGAAGGCCATCGACAGTATGGTACGCATCAAGGAAGAGAGCGACATAGACAGTCTTTTCTCGTTGGGTGAAACCACGGCTTTAACCAATGAGATCAAGGGGTTGGATGACTTTGAACTCATCACCTTCCTGGTTATCAGATAAGCAATCTGTCTAATCATAAAATTCCAAGTTCAATGTTCAAAGTAAAAAAGAACTTATGAATATATTAAATTTTCCCGACTTTACGTTGGTAAACCGAGTAGTACCCAAGGTGGCTTTTTACAGCCATCTTGAGGTAACGGCTCGCATGAAATCTGCATTTGTTGAGAATGTAGAGCAGGTAGTTTGGCTCTATAAGTTGGCACCCAGCAATCTGCATGTGGCAGATGGAAAAGATGTTCACGAACTCACCATCTTTCTTATTAAGCTTAAAAAGGGGATTTCAGACAGCTCTGACATCTTCCGTTATATTGACAGCAAGTTACCCCGACATACGATTTTCATCATTCAACAGGATAACCGATATCAGCTATTGGTAAACTACAAGCAATGGAAGGATGCTTCTGCTGGCACATTCGAGATCATCAAGTCATTTTCTACAGACTGGTTATCAGAAGAAATGCTATCTCTCCGTCTGGATAGTGCTTCTAATATGGATACACTCTATGAATCCTTGGTTCGCCAAATTGCATCAACCCAGATTACTTCTTCTCAGCAGGATCTGCATCAAGCTGTTTCCCAGACCATTCAAATAGAAGCAATAAAAAAGGAAATGGCTGCTATCAGAAAGAAAGAACTGAAAGAGCAGCAACCGCAAAAGAAATTTGCCTTGCATCAAAAATACATGCAGCTAAAAAAGAAGCTGGAGGAACATATTTAGCGAATGGGAATAAAGTCTGCCATCATAAAATGATATACATAAAAATAAAGTTTAACATGAAATCCTTGCAAAAATCAATTTTTATATTTACCTTTGTATAAGTAATTAGTTTTAAAAACATAAGATTATGACAAACAAGGAATTGACACTCGCCCAACTGATGAGGGCGATGATTAAGTACGATATCACCTTCCGCAATCATGTATTCCGCTCGGAGTCAGCCATCAGAATGCTGAATGATATGTGGGGGTTGGAATAAGGAGAATACTTTTGTCTAAAAAATAATAATTTAAAATCATGCTAAAAACAATGAATGATATTGGAAATAGACAGCCGGACAGCAATGCCGGCTGCAGTAACCAAAAAGGAGTGAAGAATAAGCAAACCCGGCAGCTGGTACTATGGATTGGCGCTTTGATAGTAGGCGCCGTCTTGGGGATATTCGGCATCAGCTGGCTGGATGGTCTGATGAACTTCATAGCCACGGTCTATACCCGCTTATTCCAGCTTCTGGCAGTACCAACCATAGCCTTGGCAGTTATCACAACCCTGGCATCCTTGGGCAACCAGGCAGATACCGGTAAGATATTCCGCCACGCCATCACCTACACCCTGCTCACAACGATAGCAGCTGCGGCAGTGGGATTGGTGCTCTACAACATCGTTTCTCCAGGCAATTTACCTATAGCCTTGGTACAGAGCGGAATGGCAGATGTTCCCCAAAAGCTGGGAGAAGCCAGCTATTATGACCATATTCTTGGGGTAATACCCAACAACATCATCAAGCCGTTTTCCGAAGGAAATGTACTCTCTATATTGATTTTGGCGGCAGCAGCAGGTATTGCTTTAACCAAAATGCCATCAAGCGATAAGAAAGAAGTCGTGATGAAGGGATTGTTTGGATTACAGGATCTGCTTTTCATGCTGATTCATGGATTAATCTGGGCTCTGCCTCTGGGTATCGTTGCCTTTGCAGCACAACTCTCAGCCCAGTTCTCTGCGGGTATCGTGATGGCTTCTCTAGGAAAGTACGTAGCTGTTATCCTGGGAGGTAATGTCATTCAATTCTTCATCATCCTCCCGCTCTTCCTCTTGGCAAGAGGCTTGAACCCAGTGCATACATTAGGCAAGATGATGCCGGCAGTATTAATGGCTCTGTTTACAAAGAGTTCGGCTGCTACGTTGCCGGTAACGATGCAGACGGCAGAAGATAGACTGGGAGTTTCCAATCAGGTTTCCCGCTTCGTATTGCCTATCTGTACTACCATCAACATGAATGGCTGCGCTGCGTTTATCCTCGTAACCTCCTTATTCCTGATGCAGAATGGAGGAATGCCTTTACCTTGGACTACGATGATTCTCTGGCTCTTCATTTCAGTTATCTCAGCAGTGGGTAATGCAGGAGTACCGATGGGATGTTATTTTCTTACCCTATCTCTGATGTCCGGCATCAATGCTCCTATCGGCATCATGGGTATTATCCTGCCAATCTATACCATTATCGACATGGTAGAGACGGCAGAGAATGTATGGTCAGACTCCTGTGTCTGCGCCATGGTGGATAAGGACTTGAAAGACCAGTAAATATAGAATAAACACCTAACATATAAAATAGAACATCAACCTGTGGTGATGAGGCTCAGGGGAGGTTGTCTATCCACGGACAATCTCCCCTGAGCCAGAATACCCCTATTTACTCCGCTTCTATCTTCCAATCTGTAATATTATGCGTTGCCACATCAAAGTTAACCCCAACCTTTACGATTGGCAAGCCGCTTAAAGCGAAGCGCTTAGGATATTCCTTAAGATCGATCTGCTTCATCGCTGCATCAGCATCCTTATTGAGCTTCAACTCAAAAAGATAAAGATGGGTAGCAGTTCTCAATACCATATCTACCCTTCCCGATGGAGTGCGAACTTCTACATCTACATAATTATCAAGAATAGAGAATATCACATACATCATCTGCTGATAATGTCCCTCAGAGTCAACATTGTTGCAATACGGAACCGTGGCCAGATAAGCCTGAAGCATCTGCATGGCTCCATCCATATCGTTGCGACGGATAAGAGCTGACATCTTGGCAATGGTCGTAGTTCCCTTCACCGTATTCATACCTATATAATTAGGTAAGAGACTACGGTATAGCCCAACCCGAATCTCCTTGTTAGGAATATCCAGGGTATAGAGTTCCGTCTCCGGATCGTACCCCTTAATGGTGATGTAACCACTCTGATACAATAAAGGCATAACAGATGACATACCTTCTGTTGGTGCATCAAACTCCGACTGGTCGGCTTCACAACTACCAATCTCCGATGGCATAACCTGGAATTTCTTGAGCATTTCTATCAGATAAGTTGGTGTGCCTGAAGAGAACCAATAATAATCCAACTTACTTTTTGCCATGGCATTCAGCAAGCTATATGGATTAAATATATCAGGTGACTGGGCAGCAAAATGATAACCATCATAAAACTCTCGCAAGGATTCAAGCATTTGCTCTCTGCTCTTGCCCATTTTCTCCGCCAACACATCAACATTCGCAGACATCTGTGTTTCCAATTCTTCTCTGGTAATGCCACAGATTCCTGCATATTCATCATCCATACTTATATTCGTAATGTTATTCAGTTCACTAAAGATACTCAATTGCGAGAACTTCGTAATACCGGTCAGGAAAACAAAACGGAGCATTGGTTCACAATCCTTCAACGGACTATAAAAATTGCGCATCACATTGCGAAGCACCGGCAAGTTAACATCGCTATGAACAACGTCAAGAAGAGGTGCATCATACTCATCAATCAGTACGACAACCTGCTTACCTGTCTTTTCATAAGCAGTCTGGATAAGCGAAATGAGACGGTCGTTCGCATCAACTGCAGGAGATGTAATACCCCATACCTTTTCCTGCTCGGCAAGTCGCCGTCCCAAATATCTTTCCAGCTGGTCTTTCTCCATGTGCTTACCTCCTGCCATACTGAAATGCAGTACAGGATATTCCGTCCACTCGTTTTCCAGCTTTTCGATGGCTAATCCTTTGAAGAGTTCCTTTTTGCCTTGAAAATAGCTTTTGAATGTTGAAACAAGCAATGACTTTCCGAAACGGCGCGGACGACTTAAGAAGAAATGCTTGCCACCGCTATGAGTCATGCGATAGACATATTCCGTCTTATCTACATACAGAAGATTCCGAGTAATTATTTCCTCGAATGTCTGGATTCCTACTGGATATAATTTCAATTCTGCCATTGTTCTGTCTTTTAAGTTTCCGGCGATAACAACCTATCAGCCTATTCAACTGCAAAACTAATCATTTTTTCCGTAATCACCAAACATTTCTGCTAGAATCTACTCTTGGGTATTAAATAAGTAATCGAATATCTATGGAAAACTCTTATTTGAATTACAAAATCATTTCTCCTTTCACAGCACACGCAATATATTGACATTCACGCACTTAAGTGTGAAGGCATTTTTTATCGACACCGCTTCACATCACATGCAACAAGAGTAAACGATGGAACTAAAAACAGAGAACGATGGAACCAAAAACAGAGAACGATGGAACCAATACGAAGGGGAGAAAGAACGTTTGCCGGAGGGAGAAAGAACGTGGAAGAGAAGGAGAAAACATACCTTCTTGCAATCGGATGACTCCCGTCATCCATATAGACCACTACCGTCATCCATATAGACGACCCGGGTCATCTATATGGATGACTAGGGTCAACCGATACGAAGTGAGTATCATTTATCCTTCTTCTATAGGTCCTTTCTCCCTCAAGTAAACGTTCCTTCTCCCCTCTAAATTTATTGCAACATTTATCGCCGATAGTATTGCAAACGCCTCTTTATTGTTGTATCTTTGCAATGATATTACTCAATAAACGAATTTAACCGATTATATATATGAATATCAAAAGAACACTGAAGAGACTGATCGACGATACTCAGTATGTCGCAGCACTCGAAAAACAGAATGATCTGCTGAAAGAAAACCTTCAACAGGAAAAAGACAACCTCCAAAAGCAGAAGGAGAACTTCAGAAAGGAGAAGGAACAGAAAATTGCCGACGAAGAGGCACAGTACAAGAAACGTAGCCGCAACTACCTCCGCCCTATCGCGGATATGCAGAAGTGGCTGCTGGAGAACTACGAGTTCCGATACAATGTCATCACCGATGTTTTCGAATACCGCAAGAAGGCTGAAGCAGAAGGACATGACTCCGAAGATGCCATCAAACATGACTTCGAAATCATCGACAAATATGCCATCAACACCATCGCCATCGAAGTGCAGGAGGCTGGCATCTTTGTGCGCGATCACTTCGTAGAGCGACTCATCAAGTCGAAGTACGCCCAACCTTATCATCCTATCCGCTCCTACATCAATCAGGTGAGAGGTACCTGGGATGGAAAGGATAGAATCGGCGACTTTCTGCGCCGCATCAACCATTCTGACTATTGCCAGAAGATGGGAAGAATCTGGCTACGTGCCATGGTGGCGCAGATGGCAGGATACGACGAGAAACATGCCAACAGTGTGATGCTCACTCTGGTTTCAACTACACAGGGACTGCATAAGAGTACTTTTCTCAGAAGCCTATTACCCAACGGGTTAAGAGATTACTACACGGATGATTTCTCGCTCAACCAAAAGGGAAATGCACAGAGAAAGATTGTAGAGTTTGCCATCATCAACGACGATGAGCTGGACAAGGAGAATCCGAAGAAGATGCCGCTGATGAAGACCCTGATGCAAACCATGAAGCCTAGCTTCATCGGTGCCTACAAGAAGAACTTCAACCGTCTGCCCCGCTCCGCCTCATTCACCGGCACCAGCAACCAGCGCGAACTTCTCACCGACCGCTCAGGCTCCCGAAGATTCCTGATTCTGGAACCCGACGGGATGATCAACGTAGATGATATCGAGCACGACCAGATTTATGCCCAACTATTAGATGAGGTAGAGCATGGCGAGCCTTACTTCTTCTCCAAGGAAGATGAAAAGGAGATGCAGGAACACAATCTGCCCTACTATATCAAGACAGACCTGGAAAGAACCGTTGCCTCGTACTTCAGAACTCCCGAAGTAGGGGAAAAGGGAGAGAAAATGACCGCCGACATCATCCTGAAAAAGCTGAGAACGATGCACGTCAAGGGTGTTCAGGATATCGCCTTGAATCCTTTCAGCAAGATCCTGACCCATCTTTTCGGCAAACCGGAACATACCCGTGACAGCAATCTCTATCTTGTAAAGGAAGTAGGATAAGAAAAAAGTCCTTTCACACTTAACTCTCTGTTTATCAACAACAAGAAGAGTTTTGTGAAAGGACTTTTTATGCATTATTTTTTTTATCCCCTATTCTTCGGTAGATAATTATCGTTTTTACACTCCTATTCTACGGTAGATGAAGACCCTGCCTTCGCGCTCTCGGGTCATCTTAGGGAACTCGCCCTCGCAATAGCCAGACAGAACCTTCTGGGCATGATACTTGGTAACACCATGAAGACGCATCAAATCCTTTACCGTGATATAGCCATACTTCTTGCAGAAGTTGGTGATGTCCAGTAGTTCCTGAGCCGACTCCTTAGGCGGGAAACTTACCTTCCAGGGAATACGGCTGCAATTTCCACCATAATTGACAAAGAACTCCTTATCAAACTCACGGGTGGTTTTCACCTCAAAACCCTCAATCACCACTTCATTGGCAGGAATCAGCTCACCCTCATGATACACCTTATGATATATATTGCCATCATCATCCTTATGGTCTCTCAATTTCAACTTAGGTTTGATGATGAACATATCTCCTATCTTCACCTCCATACCACTGGAAAGTGCCATCATCGTCTCATCCTTGATAGACTGGATGGCTGCCAGAAACTGTGAGGTAACCATCTGATGGTGCTGGCGCATACCATCACGCATATTCTTGAAATCATATACATCCCTATATACAAACTGAGGATGAATCAAATACTTGCCAGTCTCATCTTTCATCGGAGATCGGTGCTCTATATAACCTATCGGTCCTGTAGCTCTTGGCATAATCTTTCATATTTTATAAAGTCTTGTGAAGAAGACTCCTGCGTGAAGTTCCTTACACGATGCAAAGATACGAAAAAATATCAGAACCCAAACAAAAAGATAGAGAAAAACTTATATATAATAAGGTGTACGCACACAATTAGGCTACATGAACCTTTACGAAAAGTTAAAAGATTGTCTTTTTTCTACTTTTTAAGCATTTTTTCTTTCTTTTTGTTGGTTATTTCAAGAAAAAACTATATCTTTGCAATCGCAAACAATAAAAAAGAAATTTCAAACACAATAAAAGATAAAGATTATGAAAGCATCTGAAGTAATCGCGAATCTCCAAAGAAGATTCCCAAATGAGCCGGAGTATATCCAGGCAGTTAGTCAGGTTCTCGGTACTATCGAGGAAGAGTACAACAAGCACCCTGAGTTCGAGAAGGCAAACCTCATCGAGCGCCTCTGCATCCCAGACCGCATCATCCAGTTCCGTGTATCTTGGGTAGATGATAAGGGTAACGTACAGACTAACATGGGTTACCGCATTCAGCACAACAACGTGATCGGCCCTTACAAGGGAGGTCTTCGCTTCCACAAGTCTGTAAACTTGGGTATCCTGAAGTTCCTTGCTTTCGAGCAGACTTTCAAGAACTCTCTTACTACTCTCCCTATGGGTGGTGCAAAGGGTGGTTCTGACTTCTCTCCACGTGGCAAGAGCAACAACGAGGTGATGCGTTTCTGCCAGGCTTTCATGACTGAGCTTTACCGTCACATGGGTCCAGACGAGGATGTTCCTGCTGGTGATATCGGTGTAGGCGGCCGTGAGGTAGGTTACCTCTTCGGTATGTACAAGAAGTTGACTCACCAGTTCCAGGGTGTCTTGACCGGTAAGGGTCAGGAGTTCGGTGGTTCTCTCATCCGTCCTGAGGCTACTGGTTACGGTAACGTTTACTTCCTCTGCAACATGCTCGCTACCAAGGGCATCGACATCAAGGGCAAGACTGTATTGGTTTCTGGTTCAGGTAACGTTGCCCAGTACACTATGGAGAAGTTGCTCCAGTTGGGTGCTAAGCCTGTTACATGTTCAGACTCTGATGGTTACATCTACGATCCAGACGGTATCGACCGCGAGAAGCTCGATTACATCATGGAGCTCAAGAACGTAGAGCGTGGCCGTATCAAGGAGTATGCAGAGAAGTATGGTGTAAAATATGTTGCGGGTGCTAAGCCTTGGTTTGAGAAGGCTGACATCGCACTGCCATCTGCTACTCAGAACGAGATCAACGAGGAGGCTGCCAAGGCTCTCATCGCAAACGGTGTATTCGCTGTGAGCGAGGGTGCTAACATGCCTTCTACTCCAGAGGCTATCAAGGTGTTCCAGGATGCCAAGATCCTCTACGCTCCAGGTAAGGCTGCCAACGCTGGCGGTGTGGCTGTTTCTGGTCTTGAGATGAGCCAGAACTCTGAGCGCCTGAAGTGGTCACGCGAGGAGGTTGACGCCAAGCTCCACGACATCATGAACGATATCCACGCTAACTGCGTGAAGTACGGTACTGAGAACGACGGTTACGTAAACTACGTAAAGGGTGCTAACGTAGCCGGATTCCTGAAGGTAGCTAAGGCTATGATGGCTCAGGGTATCGTATAAAAAAGATAAAAATCGTAAAAAGATAAAAGGATTTAATCATTTATTAGTTATTAATAGAAGCGGCGGGCTCGTGAGAGTCCGCCGTTTTTGCTATTGTTCTGAATCCAAATTCGGAAACGGGTTCCGAAAAATGAATGTGTTCTAAATGAATCAGACCGGAGTATCTTCCGGATTCTCCTTGAAGAGATCTTCTGCCTGTGGAAGCTCATCTTCATCAAACCACTGTGCGAGCTTGTCGTGAGCCTTCTGCTTCGCATCCTCAGAAACATCTCCCCATACCTTATGAAGCACGAAGATGAGCACTGCCAGGTCGTCGCTCAGTCCCGCTATCGGAATGGCATCGGGAATCACATCGAGCGGACTGATGAGGTAGCCCAGGGCGCCGATAATCATCGCCTTGTCCTTGAGCGCCACCTTGTCACTCTCCAGCGTATAATAGAGAATGAGAGCTGCATAAACCATCTTGGCACCTGCACGCTTTGCCACGTGCGAAATCTTCTCGACAAATGCACTCTGAGTGAATTTGTCCTTATAAGCCATAAAATCAGGTAAATTCATATCTTCAATGCTTTAAAGTTATTATCTTTTTTCATAGAAGAGTACTGCCTTGATAAAGGTCTCCATCTTCGTTTCCTTGTGCTTGTTCACACGGTAGAGGATCACCATCTGGAGCAATGCCTTGCAGAAGCAGGCGAGCAGCAGACCGATGATGATGGCGATGATGGTGGTCATTGCCTTGCCGTTCTCATAGATAGGCGACTTATCTGGGAAGCAGGAAAGGATCAATACGGGGATGACGGTGATGAAACCGCCCACCGTGAGCTGCGTGCGCTTGGAACCGCCCATGTCGAGGATGGCCTGCTTATCGAAGAGATAGTCATCCAGCTCCATACGGGTAAGTCCATAGTTCTCCAACTTAGGGAAGTCGGGCTCATCGCCATACTTCTGCATCTTGTTGGTTACCTTGTGCTCAAAATCGTCTAATATCTGCTTTTCCGGTTCTCTAAGATTCATAATTGCTGGTTATTTTTAAATGGTTTGAAACACCGCACCATACATTGCATAGACAGGTATATATGTCTCCATACCTTATTATATATATATGATGCAGAAAGAACTAAAAGAAAGAAAGCAGTGCTCCTATAAGCCGAGTTCTGTACCCATACCGTCAGAAACGATACGGGCGCCTGTCATTTATCTAGTCCCAGAGTCACCCCTGGGCTCAAGCACTCTACCCTCCGCAGCAGCCCGAAGGCAATCGGACGAGCCGCCCTCAATCTGCGGTTTACATGAGCTTACAGCTCCCAGATGGCACAGCCTGGCGATCACCCGCCAGCTGGTGGTCTCTTACACCACCTTCTCACCCTTACCCGACACTAAACCACGATGCCCTGCCGGAGCCTGACTTCGCTACGGAATAAGTTTCGGGCGGTAATTTTCTTCTACCGACACCTACTGTCACCAATAGCTTCTATTTTCGGAAGTGGGATGCCCTACGCTGCCCGGACTTTCCTCTCGCACCCCCCAGTAGAGAATGCCAGCGACAAGCCGGAGCACTGCTTTCGAAATGCAAAGATAGCAAAAAAGTTCGACTTAACCGCCAATTTCTCTGAGTTTTTAAACTCTTTTCGCTTTTTGGGGATGATTTTACTGCTTTCTCATCCCGAAAGACTGACATTCCAGTCATCTTTTTCTCTTATTCCGTTCACATCTGTTTGCATATCAAGAAGTTTTAATTTCATATATAAAACTATCATTTTTCAGAAAAGTAGCAAATAATTGTAAAAATAGGGCTATTCTTGTTTAAGAGCCGTTAAAGTGTTAATTTTAAATGTTAAAACGGAATAAAAAATGGCTCAAAGTTATACGTATATCAAAAAATGACTCTATATTTGCAACCGAAAAGCTGAGGCAAGAAGCTGACAGATTTGGCAGACCCGAGGGATTTGGCATAGATTTGGCTGATGGCTAGGCGTAACAATAAAAAGGAAATAATAATAAAAAGGATATTAAACATGAAAAAGGTAACTAATTATGTAATGGCAGTGCTATGCGTAGGTTCGCTAGCATTCTCAACAGGTGCTTTTATGAAGGTGAACGCTTCACCAGCTGTAACAGCAGAGGCACCAGGTCAACCAGTTGATCTCACTTACGCAGCAGAGAAGGCTCTGCCAGCCGTGGTACATATCAAATACGTACAGAACTCGAAAGTGAAGACCGTAGATGTTCAGAGCGACCCATTCGGAGGCTTCTTCGACCCATTCGGATTCTTCGGCAATCCTGAAGGTCAGGGCGGCACACGCAAGCAGCAGGTGCAGACTCCTAAGAGAGAGGCTACGGGTTCGGGCGTGATCATCAGCTCAGACGGATACATCGTAACCAACAACCACGTGGTGGAAGGCGCAGACGAGCTGACCGTGACCCTGAACGACAACCGCGAATACTCTGCACGCATCATCGGTACCGACAAGACCACCGACCTCGCCCTCATCAAGGTGGATGGCAAGAACCTGCCTACCCTGCCTATCGCCAACAGCGACAATGTGAAGGTGGGTGAATGGGTCATCGCAGTGGGCAATCCATTCGGACTCAACAATACCGTTACCGCAGGTATCATCTCTGCCAAGGCTCGTTCGCTCGGTGCCAACGGCGTGGAGAGTTTCATCCAGACCGATGCTGCCATCAACGCAGGTAACTCAGGCGGTGCACTCGTCAACACCCAGGGTGAGCTGGTGGGCATCAACGCCATGCTCTACTCTCAGACCGGTTCCTACTCAGGCTACGGCTTCGCCATCCCTACCTCTATCATGAACAAGGTGGTGGATGACCTGAAGAAGTACGGAAGCGTACAGCGCGTGATGCTGAGCATCCAGGGTAGCGACGTGCTCAACTACATCAACGCCCAGAAGGAAAACGGCAAGGACGTGAACCTGGGAACCAACGAGGGTGTCTATATCGCCAAGGTAGATGAAGACGGCAACGGTGCTGCTGCCGGACTGAAGGAAGGCGACGTGATTACCAAGGTGGATGGCAAGAAGGTGACCAAGATGGCAGAACTGCAGGAAATCCTGAACGGCAAGCGCCCTGGCGACAAGATGAGCATCACCTACCTGCGCAACAAGAAGGCAAGCACCAAGACCATCACGCTGAAGAATGCCCAGGGCAACACCTCAGTGATCAAGAGTGCTGACCTCGACGTGCTCGGCGGAACCTTCCGTCCTGTTACAGAGAGCCAGAAGAACCAGCTCAGCATCAAGTATGGTGTAGAGGTGATGAAGGTGAACAGCGGTGCCCTGAAGGATGCCGGCATTTCACGCGGATTCATCATCCAGCGTATCAACGACAGCAACATCACATCGCTCGATGACCTGCAGAAGGCTGTGAAGAGTGCTTCTACCAGCAAGGATCCTGTGCTCTACATCCAGGGTGTATGGCCTACAGGCAAGAAGGCTTACTTCGCTGTTCCACTGCAGAAGGACTAATCGGCTGAGGGGTGCCTATCACCGGATGAACCGGCTGAAGTTCCTAAGAAAAGAGAACTTAATCCCCTCTGAAAAGATAAAAAATGACAAAATAGCAGGTATTTTGAAAAATATCTGCTATTTTTTTTGTTTTTCCAAACAAAAAGTGTACTTTTGCATCTACAAAATTAAATTGCTACCATGAGACAACTGAAAATTTCAAAGTCTATAACGAATCGCGAAAGCGCATCGTTGGACAAATATCTCCAAGAAATTGGACACGAGGAGCTCCTGACAACCGACGAGGAAGTGGAACTCGCACAGCGCATAAGAAAAGGGGACAAGAGAGCCCTGGAGAGATTGACCAAAGCCAACCTGAGATTCGTGGTATCTGTTGCCAAGCAATATCAGAATCAGGGACTCAGCTTACCTGACCTTATCAACGAAGGAAACGTTGGGCTTATCAAAGCTGCAGAAAAATTTGATGAAACACGCGGCTTCAAGTTCATCTAGTACTGTCACATATACACATCACCGACCCCACGACAAGGAGCAACATATCCAATGCCGACTACTGAATGAATAAAAAAACAGCGTCGTGATAGATGAGGG
>ERZ1023881.89-NODE-89-length-43401-cov-45.065266_pt1 | contig 43401 bp, 24 predicted proteins | sample MGYA00380393_ERZ1023881 | MGnify/ENA primary metagenome ERZ1023881 (study PRJEB33179, sample SAMN07449004) | human gut metagenome | biome: Human-gut; feature: Human associated habitat; material: Faeces | host: Homo sapiens | place: India: Bhopal | collected... | reverse complement strand
AGCACGCGCCCATAATCGGAAAAAACAAAGAAAACACAAACTGGTGGTTCCTGCCGTCCGCTACCTTGTGTTTTTTATGTTTTTCTTTTGTTGGCACAGTGATGCCGAAGCATCACTCATGATATCGTTTGGAGGATGGGTGTCGAGAGCAACGCTCTCGTAAAGCCCATTCTCCAAACGATATCATGAACCCGTAGGGTGTGACAACAAAAGGCATGTGGATAAAGGTTTTTGTCAAAGCCCTGCCTAACACAGCAGACAGTCTCGCTGATAAATTTCTGTTTAGCTATGAGGAGATTCTCTTATTCCATTCCAGGTATGATGCCACCGAGGTCTGCCATAAGCTGTTCCTTCGTGACGCCTTCGCGTAGGACGATGAAGATGGTGTCGTCGCCGGCTATGGTGCCGAGGATGTCGTCAATGTTACTGTTGTCGATGTTGTAGGCGATAGCACTTGCGTAACCGGGACGCGTACGTATAACACCCATGTTGCCGGAGAACGTGATGGAACGGTAGCCGGGGATGCGGAGCATCTCGGAAGCCGATCGTGGCGAGGCTACACGCTTATACATCGTCTCATTAGGCAACACATAGACGTACTTGCCGTTCATGCTTGCCGCTTTTGCCACCTTCAGCTGCTTGAAGTCGCGACTCAGCGTGGCTTGCGTTACCTGATAACCTTCCTTTGCCAGAGCTTCCAACACCTCTTCCTGACTGCCCATCTCATTGCTTGAGATAAGCATCTTCAATGTCTCTATTCTATCACTCTTCAGTTTCATAAGTATTATTGTTTGGATTATTACGTTCGTATAATTATACGTTTGCGAATACAAAAGTACAAATAATCGAATAATTATCCAAATCTTCTTGAATAAAAATCCACGAAAGTTCCGTTTTATTCAACTAACTCCCCATTTCTGGTCATGTCGCGATAGATGCCGTCCACGATGGAGTCTGCCAAAGAGATGTTCGGCACGATGATGCTGTCGCAATCCAAAGAGCGTGCAACCATCAGGAAAATCTCGGCTGCGGGGATGATGACGTCGGCGCGGTCCTCCTTCAGCTTGAACTTCTCCATGCGCTCCTGTATGGACATCGGGATTACTTTTCGTCCACTTTATTGCATACGCACCAAACTTAATTTTCATTGATTATCAGGATTTTAGAAGATATTACAGTTTAATATCATCCACTTTTTAAACACTCACTCTTTTATTTTTAGTAGCTGAATGCTAAATTTGCAGTCAACAACTAAAAACCATTACTTACACATTAACATGAGACATATCATAACATCTTGCTTGATTGCGGTGTGTGCTATGACAGCCAATGCTCAGCAGACACCTGTTTATCTGGACGAGACACAGCCCATAGAGCAACGCATCGACGATGCTCTCTCACGTATGACTCTTCAGGAGAAGATTCGCGTCATCCATGCGCAGAGCAAATTCTCGTCTGCCGGAATACCGCGTTTGGGATTTCCCGACTTCTGGACTGACGACGGTCCTCACGGTGTACGCCCCGACGTGCTGTGGGACGAGTGGGAGCAGGCGGGACAGACCAACGACTCATGCGTGGCGTTTCCTGCGCTGACGTGTCTTGCCGCCACATGGAATCCTGACCTTGCCGCACTCTATGGCAAGAGTCTCGGCGAGGAAGCTCTCTATCGCGGCAAGGACATGATTCTCGGACCGGGCGTCAACATCTATCGCACTCCGCTCGGTGGACGCAACTTCGAGTATATGGGCGAGGACCCTTATCTGGCTTCCACGATGGTGGTGCCTTACATACAGGGAATGCAGTCGATGGGAGTTTCGTCATGCGTCAAGCATTACTGCCTTAACAATGACGAGGAATATCGCTTTAATGTGAACGTCATAGTCAGCGACCGCGCTCTGCATGAGATTTATCTGCCGGCGTTCAAGGCAGCCGTAGAGCAAGGAAAGACTTGGGCGATTATGGGCGCATACAACCTCTACAAGAACGAGCATAACTGCCACAACCAGTATACGCTAAACCGCATTCTGAAGGGCGACTGGGCGTTTGACGGCGTGGTGGTGAGCGACTGGGGCGGATGTCACGACACTGATCAGGCTGTGAAGAACGGACTGGACATGGAGTTCGGCTCATGGACCAACGGTCTGTCAGCAGGCACAAGCAACGCTTACGATAACTATTATCTTGCCACACCATATCTTAAAGGTATCAAGAGCGGCAAGTACACCACACGAGAACTTGACGACAAGGTGCGCCGTGTGCTGCGCCTCTTCTTCCGTACGACGATGAACAGACAGCGTCCTCACGGCTTCCTCTGCTCTGAATCGCACTACGAAGCAGCCCGTAAGATAGCAGACGAGGGCATCGTGCTCCTCCAGAACCGCAACAACGTGCTGCCCATCGACCGCAACAAGGCGAAGCGCATACTCGTTGTAGGCGAAAACGCCATCAAGATGATGACCGTCGGCGGCGGTTCGTCGTCGTTGAAGGTGCAGCGTGAGACGCTTCCACTCGACGGACTGAGAGCCAAACTCGGAGGTTCGGCAGAGATTGATTATGCCCGAGGCTACGTGGAAGACGTGACGGGCGAATATAATGGAGTGGAGACAGGTCAGAATCTGAAGGACAACCGCTCCGCTGACCAGCTCATTGCAGAGGCTGTGGAGAAGGCAAAGAACGCCGACTATGTCATTATGGTGGGCGGACTGAACAAGTCGGACTATCAGGACAGCGAAGGACATGACCGCAAGCAGTATGAACTGCCGTACGACCAGAACCGCCTCATCGAGGCTCTCGCAAAGGTTACGGACCGCCTTATCTACGTCAACGTGTCGGGCAACGCTGTGGCAATGCCTTGGAAAAACAAGGTTCCTGCAATCGTACAAGGTTGGTTTATAGGTTCGGAAGCAGGCAACGCCATCGCCGATGTGCTGACAGGCGACGCCAATCCGAGCGGCAAGCTGCCCTTTACATGGTACGGAAGCCTCAACGACTGCGGCGCACACGCCCTGAAAACTTATCCCGGCACATGGCGCAACACCGATGACAAGGCAGCAGGAGCAGACCGTATAATCGACGAAGAATATAAGGAAGGCATATACGTGGGTTATCGCTGGACAGAGAAGAACCGCATAAAGCCGACATTTGCTTTCGGACACGGACTGAGTTACACCTCTTTCAGCATCAGCAATCTGCGCCAGTCAGCCAAAGAGATGACGCGCGACGGCAAGCTGACATTCACCGTAACCGTCAAGAACACCGGCACGAAGCGTGGCGCAGAGACCGTACAGCTCTACGTAAAGGACGTGAAAGCATCGGTGGACCGTCCCGTAAAGGAACTCAAAGGATTCAAGAAGGTATGGCTCAATCCCGGCGAACAGCAGAACGTGGACATCACCATAGACAATACGGCTCTCTCCTTCTACGACGAAACCTCAAGCTCATGGAAGTCGGAGAACGGCTTATTTGAGGCTCTCATAGGCAACGCCTCGGACAATGTCACGCTGAAGACACGCTTCACACTCAAATAAAAACGCTAACCGCAAGAATAAAAACCTAATAATATATATAAAAATCTAAGTTTATGAGCAAATCCAAGTTATTACTTACAGCCATCGCCATGACGCTGTCCTCATCGCTCTATGCCCAGAACCATAAGTTCGCAGGAACGGTGGTGGACGCCAACGGCGAACCCATCATCGGAGCAACAGTTAATGTGAAAGGCTCGAAAGAAAATGCCATAACTGACATAGACGGCCGTTTCTCCATTTCTGCAGCTCCCGGACAGACACTTGTCATCAATTACATCGGATTCAGCCCGCTGGAGACAAAGGCTGCCGACAACATGCAGCTCACGCTCAGCGAAGACCGCCAGACGCTTAACGACGTCGTGGTAGTGGGTTACGGCGTGCAGAAGAAGAGCGTCGTGACAGCTTCCATCGCAAAGGTCAGTGCCGACGACTTGGCTGGCACAGCCCCAGTACGTGTGGACAATGCCCTTAAAGGTCTGGCGTCAGGCGTAACGGTGACGTCGGCTTCCGGTCAGCCGGGCGCCGCTTCGCAGGTGCGCATCCGCGGTATCGGCACCATCAACGACTCAAACCCGCTCTACATCGTGGACGGAATGCCCATCGAAGGCGGCATCGACTATCTTAACCCGAGCGACATCCAGTCCATCGAGGTGCTCAAGGATGCTGCTTCGGGCGCCATCTACGGTACGCGTGCCGCCAACGGCGTTATCCTCGTCACCACAAAGGGTGGCGAGAAAGGCAAGATGCGCGTCAACTATAACTTCTCTTACGGATGGCAGAACCCGTGGAAACATCGCGACGTGCTCAACGCCACTGAGTATGCGGTGATGATGAACGAAGGTCTGGTGAACGCAGGACAGGCCCCCATCTACAACGATCCTTACAGCTACGGCAAGGGAACAGACTGGCAGGACGAGGTATTCAACGACAATGCCGGTGTGACAAGCCATGAGGTTAACCTTAGCGGCGCATCAGACCGCGTCAACTATTACCTCTCTTTGGGCTATTTCCATCAGGACGGTATCGTCGGTGGCAATTATGGCCGCTCTAATTATCGTCGTCTGACAATGCGCAGCAACACCACGTACACCGTATTCGACGACCAGAAGGAACGCTCGCTGTTCAACAAGCTCACCGTAGGCGTCAATCTTTCTTACGCTCGCGTCAACAGCAAGTCCATCGAAGCCAACTCGCAGTGGGGCTCGCCGCTCGGCTCTGCCCTTTATCTCTCGCCCATCCTCTCCCCTACTGTCAGCGGAGCGGACGCAGACGCCCAGGCAGCTCTCTACGGCAAGCAGTATATGCTTTACGACAAGCAGGGACGCATGTTCAGCATTCCGGGCACCTCTTATCAGGAAATGAACAACCCGCTCGCCATGCTGTCATTGCCAGGCGACAAGAACTGGAGCCATAAGTTCGTGGCTAACTTCTCCGGCGACCTCAATATCGGCTACGGACTGAAATACCGCATCAGCTATGGTGCAGACCTCTCGTTCTGGGGTGCAGACGGATATACACCGCTCTATTATCTCTCTGGCAACAACCGCGCCACCATCACCAACGCTCACCAGTCGAGCAATCGCGGCACGGTATGGCAGATAGAGAACGTGGTAACATGGGACCGCCAGTTCGGAAAGCACTCCGTTAACGCCGTGCTCGGACAGAGCGCCATGCAGAATACGGGCATGAATCTCTACGGTTCGCTGCAGAACCTCAAGGACATCAACAAGCCCTACATGAACAATACCAACGCCGACCGAAGCCGTGGCGAGATGTCGGCAAGCGGTGGTCCTGCATATAAGCACACGCTCAGCTCTTACTTCTTCCGCGCAAGTTATAACTACGGCGAGCGCTATATGGCTCAGGTGACGGTTCGTCGCGACGGTTCGTCACGCTTCGGCGCAAACAACCGTTACGCCACATTCCCCTCATTCTCGCTCGGATGGAACGTCATTAACGAGCCTTACTTCAAGGCTCCCAAGTGGCTTTCTGCATTGAAGGTGCGCGGAAGCTGGGGTAAGAACGGTAACGACAACATCGGCGACTTCACATACGCCGCATGGACAGCCTCACCTTATAATACTGTATGGGGACGCGGCGAGAACGTAGTGAACGGTGTTCAGGCTGGCGCTCTTTCCAACCCCGACCTGAAGTGGGAGGAGAGCATCCAGACCGACCTCGGACTCGACCTCGGGTTCTTCGACAATGCCCTCACGTTCTCAGTAGACTGGTTCAAGAAGAAGACCAGCGGCATGATCATCTCTATGCCCATCCCTAACTATGTAGGTTCGGAAGCACCGCTCGGCAACGTCGGCGACATGGAGAACAAGGGCGTGGAAATGGAAATCGGATATAAGTGGTACGTCGGCAAAGCCAAGTTCCACGTCAAGGGCAACGCTTCTTATCTGAAGAACACACTGACCAATCTCGGCAACACATCAGGATACCTCGAGCTTGACAATATGCAGAACACCGGCACCATCACACGTGCCACCAACGGTGAGCCGTTCCCATACTTCTACGGATACAAGACCAACGGCATCTTCCAGACTATGGACGAGGTGAAGGCATACGTCAACGACAAGGGCGAAATGCTGCAACCTAACGCCAAGCCCGGCGACGTGCGCTTCGTGGACGTAGACAAGAACGGAACCATTGACGCTGCTGACCGCACAAAGATCGGTAAGGGTATGCCTGACTGGACATACGGATTCACCTTCGGAGCGGAGTACAAGGGATTCGACTTCATGTTTATGATTCAGGGAACCATCGGCAACGACATCTATGACGCCACACGACGCACCGACGTTCGTCCCGCCAACCTGCCGTCATACATGCTCAACCGCTGGACCGGTCCTGGCACAAGCAACAAGTATCCGCGCTTCGTCGTAGGTGACGGCACCAACTGGCAGAGTTCAGACCTCTACGTCACGGACGGTTCGTATATGCGTCTGAAGAACATTCAGCTCGGCTATACGCTGCCGAAGAACATCACACAGCGCTTCTACGTCAACAATCTTCGCGTGTATGTGGCTGCAGAGAATCTCCTTACCTTCACCAAGTATGCCGGATATGATCCTGAGATATCGTCAGGCGGCACCTCACTTGGCGTCGACTATGGTGTCTATCCGCAGAGCCGCACATTCACTGTAGGCGTGAACGTCGGATTCTAAGAGAAATACAGATGTACGCAAATACGTTAAATCTAAAAAAACAGAAACCGTTATGAAATCAATAAACAAATATATAATCGTCGCAGCACTCGCTACGCCGCTCGCACTTACAAGCTGCTCGGACAGCTTCCTTGAGGTCACACCTCCCGACAAAGCCACCGTCGACGAATACTTCAGTTCATATGACCATATCATTGAGGCTATGGCTGCCACATACAATCCTATGCGCCAGTACGACTGGAACAACAGCCAGTATGCTCCGCTCACACTATGCTCTGACGTTATGGGCGATGATGTGTGGCCCGGCGGTTCGGGCATCAGCGACAACCAGCACCTGCACAAGATGTTCAACTTCGAGTCGACGCAGAATTCTTCCGACGCTCTTTCCGGCATCTGGGACCAGAGCTTCAAGGGAGTGCGCAATGCCAATGACGTGCTTCGCTATATAGACAACTCAAAGCAGAGCCTCACTGACGCACAATACAACACTCTTTCGGCAGAGGCACGCACGCTTAGAGCGTTCTATTACATGCAGCTGTGGAAGTTCTATGGCAACATACCTTTCTATATGGAGAACCTCAAGGCTCCTTACATTGCCGAACAGAAGCAGGCAGATGAGGTTTACGAAGCAGTGATCAGCGACCTTGAGTCAGCCATCAGCCTCAACGCCCTGCCTATGAAGTGGGACGATGACAACATCGGACGTATTAGTCAGGCTGCAGCATACATGATTTACGCAGAAATGGTGATGTATCAGAACGATGAGGCACGTTATCAGAAGGCTCTCTCGTTCATGCAGCAGATAATCAACGACACCGACAACTACGACCTCAACCCTGACTATGCTGGCATCTTCCTCGAAAGCGGCGAATGGACAAAGGAGAGCATCTTCGAGATTTGCTATAAGGACGACAATGCTGTGCGTGCATGGGGCGGCGGCGTAGTCAACGCTGGCGGAACCATCTATCCGCGCATTATCGGTCCGGCTGGCGGTGTGCCAGAGGACGGAGTGGACAACGGATGGGGATTCGAACCCGTTCGCGAGGAAACTTACAATATGTTTGCCGAAGGCGACAGCCGTCGCGACGCAACAGTATATGATGCCCGCAAGGCTTCTTACACGAAGCGTTATCAGGACACCGGACTGTGGCTTAAGAAGTATCTGCCTTACACGGAGAACAACAAGGACCAGAAGGCTGACGGCGATCTCAACTTCAACAACAACCTGCGCATCTATCGCTTTGCTGAGACACTGCTCAATGCAGCAGAATTGCTCGTACGTACCAACGGCGACCAGACCAAGGCACAGGAATATCTCAATCGTGTTCATCACCGTGCAGGACTGACCGACAACCGTGCCGCCACCATCGACAACATCATCGACGAGCGTCATCTTGAGTTTGTGGGCGAAGGCAAGCGTTATTGGGATCTTGTACGCACCGGCAAGGCAGCCTCTACACTTACTCCTGATGCTTACGGCTACCGCACAAACACATGGAGCGAGAGCAAGAAGTATCTGCCAATACCACTGAGCGAGATTGACGCCGCACACGGAACTCTAAAGCAGAACAATTATTAAAATCTAAAAAAACAACGAGACTATGAAACTCAACAAGATATACACTCTGGCTCTTGCCGCCCTTTCCTTGGCGGCTTGCAGCCCCGAGGATTTCGACGGCGTGTCGGAAGCCGGTCTGCCCGTAGCCGAAAACGCTAAAGTGACAGCAACCGTAGACGAAGCCACCAACACCGTAACCTTCAATCTCGAAGGCGACGGCATCTATCCGATGTGGTACATTCCGGTGGACGGCAAGGAAGTGACAAAGAATCCTGTATACTCCACTCTCAACCCTCTGCAGAAGATCTGGAGCAATGCCGGCGACTATAAGATTTGTTATCGCGTTGGCAACCATAACGGTCTGTCGCAGGGTATGGGCGAGACAACGTTCCACATTGCCAACTCACTAACCAACTACGACGAGCTGCTTGCCATGCTTTGCGGCAAGGAATGGCGCATTGCCTCTACCGAAGCAGCCCACATGGGTTGCGGTCCTTCAGGTACGGACGGCACAGAATGGTGGTCAGCAAAGCCTAACGAAAAGGCAGATTTCGGCGTTTACGATGACCGTATCAGCTTCGGCACCGACTATTCATACACATACGATCCTGGCGAAGGCGGAACAGTATACGTCAACAAGGATTGTAGCGTTCTCGGCGGACCGCAGTCAGAAGACTTCATGGTTACTGTAGACGGCAAGAAGAAGAGTTCGTTCAAGCTCTCAACAGAGGGCGAGGACATCTATATGACCATGCCGGCCGGCACTTACTTCCCTTACATTCCAGCAGACGGCGCATTCAACGGTGAGCTGAAACTGCGCATTGAGAGTCTTGTGGGCAGCACAATGACGCTCGTCTGGGACAACGGCGAAATTGCATGGCATTACATACTGACCAATGCTGATGAAGGATTCCAGGGCTTTAACGCCTCAAGCGACTGCAACCTATGGAAGTCATGCCAGTACAGCAATACGTTCTACTATGCTCCGGGTTGGGCGCAGATAGCTGATCCTACGCTTACTGCCGACGGCAACAAGTATGTCATAGAGCTGCCCACCGCCACTACAGACCAGTGGCAGGCACAGGTGCACTTCCACACTGATATGGCTACCAACGCAGACAACTCGTACGACTTCTCTGCCAAGCTGCTCTCTTCCACCGATCACAACAACGTTACTGTCAAGCTTACCAAGGAAGGCGATGACAATACTTACTACTTCATGGAGAACATTCAGCTCAAGGCTGGCCAGGAATACATATTCTATAAGAGCAATATGGCTGGCATAGATATGGACAAGATTAATCTCGTGTTCGACTTCGGTGGCAATGCTGAGAACACAAAGATAACCGTACGCGACATTGACCTTCAGGAGCATGGCTGCGATGGCATTGAGGCACCGACAGAGGATGAAGACAAGACAGTGTATACGTATGACAGCGAGTCGAACCTGTGGAAGACATACGTAGACGATAAGGGCAACGAAGGATTCACCACTACATTCTTCTATGCACCGGGATGGAACCAGATTGCCGACCCCGACTTCTCTGTCGATAAAGGCAAATACACCGTGGTTCTGCCTGAGGCAACAAGCGACCAATGGCAGGCTCAGGTGCATGTAGTGACCAGCATCCCTGCCGAGGCAGACACCGAATACGACTTCTCTTGCAAGTTCCTCGCCAAGAAGGACATCAATGGCGTGACAGTAAAACTTACCGACACTGCCAGCGACGACAACTTCTTCTTTGCCAACCGCTACGACCTCAAGGCTGGCACCGAGTATCAGGTGAAGATCCCTGCCGTGAAAATGGGAAAAGGCAAGGCAGATGCCCTTAAGCTTGTGTTCGACTTCGGTGGTTGTCCTGCCGATGAGAAGATTGACATCTACAATATTATATTACAGAAGACAGCAAAATAAAAACGCAATACAATTATGAAGAAGACTATGATTCTGACATCTCTCTTCGCTGCCGCCATCAGTCTGATGGCGTGCAGCAACGAGACCGACATAACATACGCTCCGCAACAGAACATCACGATAACACAAAAATCTGTGTCGATGGGCAATAACGGAGGCAGTATCAGCGTTGAAGTATCAAGCGATCATGAGTTCTCTGCATACACCAACGATGCTTGGCTGACAGTTTCGCCCACCAACAGCACCAATAAGACAGCCACGCTCACCATCACAGCCGAACCTAACACGGGAGCTGAACGAACCGGTAAGGTTGTGATTTGGTCGGGAGGCTCACGCGACAGCATCAGCGTTGTGCAGTCTGCAGGACAGCAAGAAGACATCAAGTGCCCGTTGAGCGGCTACGAGCTGGTATGGAACGATGAGTTCAGCGGCTCGAAGGTAGGCAGCGACTGGACGTGGGAAGTGAAGCCCGCAGGATGGGTGAACAACGAATTGCAGAACTATGTGCAGGACGACAAGGTGGCGCAGGTGAGCAACGGCACGCTTAAGATAAACCTCATCAATGACGGCGGCACCATCAAGAGTGCCCGACTCTATGCCCGTCAGACTACTGGCTGGCAGTATGGCTACATCGAAGCAAGCATCAAGTTGCCTAAGGGCAAGGGCACATGGCCCGCTTTCTGGATGATGCCCGTCAACTTCAAGACGTGGCCTGGCGACGGCGAGATAGACATTATGGAGGAAGTTGGCTACGATGCCAACGTCATCGTGTCAACCATCCATTGCAACAAATACAACAACGGCGGCACTGCCATCGAGTCGGCACGCAAGAAGGTCTCCACCGCACAAAGCGAATTCCACAAGTACGCAATGGAGTGGACAAAGGACTACATGACGTTTTACGTTGACGGCGAAAAGCTCCTCACCTACAAAAACGACGGAACCGGCAAGGACGCATGGCCGTTTGACGCAGCCTTCTATCCTATCCTCAATCTCGCTTGGGGCGGTGCTTGGGGCGGACAGCAAGGCTTGGATGAGAGTTGCCTTCCCGCCACAATGGAGGTTGACTACGTAAGAGTGTTCCAAAAGAAATAGAAAACGAAAGAATGAAGAAAACCAATATTGCATTGGCAGCCCTGTTTCTCTTCTCTCCTGCAACCATCTTTGCAGGAAAGAAGAAGCAGCTGCCTCCAATGAATGAGTTCGTTACCGAACTGATGCAGAAGATGACCCTGGAGGAGAAGATCGGACAGCTGAATCTGCTCCCCGGAGGCGACCTTACCACGGGCGCCGTAATGAATTCGCCGCTTGCAGAAAAGGTTGGAGCGGGCGAATTGGGTGCCATCCTTAACGTCAAGGGCGTAGAGAAGATAAAGAATCTGCAGGAGATAGCTGTTAAGAAGACACGTCTCGGCATCCCTCTTATCTTTGGACAGGACGTCATTCATGGCTATCAGACCGTATTCCCATTGCCGTTGGCTCAAGCCTGTTCGTGGGATTTGGCGATGATTGAGCGTGCCGCACAAGTGGCAGCAGCTGAAGCCACAGCCTCAGGCATCAACTGGGTGTACAGTCCTATGGTAGACGTTGCCGTCGATCCGCGTTGGGGACGAGTGGCTGAAGGTGCGGGCGAGGACCCTTATCTCACCTCGCAAGTTGGCGCTGCCATGATTCGCGGCTATCAGGGCAACTACTCTGACCATAACGCTATGGCTTGCGTCAAGCACTACGCTCTGTACGGCGCCTCCGAGTCAGGACGCGACTACAACACCGTGGACATGAGCCACGTACGCATGTATAATCAGTATTTTGCTCCTTACAAGGCTGCTGCCGAGGCTGGAGCCGGCTCGTTCATGACCTCGTTCAACATCGTTGACGGCGTTCCTGCCACAGCCAACAAGTGGCTTATTGACGATGTGCTGCGCAAGGAATGGAAGTTCGATGGATTCGTAGTCACCGACTATGGCTCTATCAATGAGATGAAGATGCACGGCATAGGCAATCCGCTCTCCAACACAGCACAGGCTCTGAAGGCTGGCACCGATATGGACATGTGTTCGGAAGCATTCGTACGTAACCTTAAGACCTGCCTTGAGAAGGGCACAGTGAAGATGAGCGACATCGATCAGGCTTGCCGCCGTGTGCTTGAGGCGAAATACAAGCTCGGACTCTTTGCCGATCCGTACCGCTTCTGCGACACCAAGCGTGAGAAGACAGAGCTTTACACCGCCGCCAACCGTAGCGTGGCGCGCGACATAGCTGCCGAAACATTCGTCCTTCTGAAGAATCAGAACAGCCTGTTGCCACTTAAGAAGCAGGGCACCGTGGCTCTCGTAGGTCCGCTTGCCGACACCCGTAACAACCTTCCCGGCTCATGGTCAACTGGCGACAAGCCTGAGAAATACTCCACTCTGCGCGAGGCAATGACCCGTTATCTTGACGGCAAAGCCACAGTTCTCTACGCCCAAGGTTCCAATATCTATCTGGACGAGAAACAGCAGAAGGAGATAGAGTTCGGTCGACCTATCGAACGTGGCGACCAGAAGCGTATGATGCAGGAAGCACTTGACGTGGCACGCAAGGCGGACGTAGTGGTGGCATGTCTCGGCGAGATGGCAGAAATGAGTGGCGAATGTGCCTCTCGCACCAATCTGGAACTGCCAGACGCACAGATGATACTCCTGAAAGAACTGGTAAAGACGGGTAAGCCCATTGTGCTGCTCAACTTCTCAGGCAGGGCAACCGTCCTGAAATGGGAGTCAGAGAACGTGAATGCCATTATGAACGTATGGTTTGCAGGTTCTGAGACAGGCGATGCTGTCTGTGATGTGCTCTTCGGCGACAAGGTTCCGACGGGCAAGACGGTCAACAGTTTCCCGCAGAACGTGGGCCAACTGCCTCTCTATTACAACCACATGAACACGGGACGTCCTGTTCCCGAGGGCACAGACCGCTTCTTCAAGTATCAGAGCAATTACATGGACGTGCGCAACGACGCTCTCTATCCCTTCGGATACGGACTGTCTTACACCACATACGAGTATGGCGACCTTACTCTCAGTGCTCCCTCTATGAACGCAGACGGCACCGTTAAGGCTTCGCTCACCGTAAAGAACACTGGAGAACGCGACGGCGACGAGATTGTTCAGCTCTACATCCACGACATCAGTGCAAGCATTGCCCGCCCCGTCAAGGAACTGAAAGGCTTCCAGCGCATCCATCTGAAGAGCGGCGAAGCCAAGACCGTGACCTTCGATATCACACGCAAGCAACTCGAATTCTACAACTCTGAACTTAAGCAGGTGGTAGAACCAGGCGAATTCACCATTATGGTAGGTTCCAACAGCCGCGACGTAAAGACGGCAAAACTTACCGTGGAATAAAAAAACAATTCTTTATGAAAGCTCCGAAATCTTAATGGTTTCGGAGCTTTTTTATTGCAAAAATCAAAGCTATGTCTTTTTATTTTTGTAATTTTACGTTCCTAATCCTAAGAACGAATGAAACCATCAAAGCCAAACAATATCACACTTACCCATATATCACGCCCTCGCATAGCCGTAATGGTCGTCTTGCTATGGTTCGGCATGTCCACAGCCGTGTCTGCCGTACATCCCACAGCCGCCTCCATTGACTCCATCCTGCAATGCATAGATGAAGCCATATCAGCTTCCGACCAGTACGTGCAGAAGAAGAAGGAACGTATTGCGTACCTTAAAAGCCGGGCAGAACAGGCAGAAACCTTATCCGCCAAGTATGAACTGACATATCAGCTCTATGCCGAATACCTTCCTTTCGTCAACGATTCTGCCATTTATTACCTTGAGCGATGCTCTGATATAGCCCTACAGATGGGTGATGACTCGAAAGCGGGAGGATGCCTGTCGCTTACTGCGCTGTGCTGTTCCAACGCAGGAATGTACGTAGAGTCAGAAGCAATTCTGAAAACCATCAATCCAGAGAAGCTCCACGGCATTGATCTTGGACTCTACTATTACGCATCCGGTCATATTTCAGGCGAGCTGGCTTACTACGGCAAGTTCGAGAATATGCGCAGACAATACGCCGAAACTTCCGCCAACTACTTCTTATTGGCACAGAAGTATCTGCCCGTCGGTCATAAATACTACAATCAATGCCGCGAGATGTTGGCACAAGGCAGGAAAGACTATCGTCAGGCACTCGCCATCAACAACGAATGGCTGCATAACGTAAAGCCAGGTTCCCCGGAATATGCCCTCATATCCTTCTATCGTTATCTTGACTATAAGGCATTGGGCGACTCCATACAGATGATGTACAGTCTGGGCGAATCGGTATTGGCGGACATAAGGAACGCCGTAATGGACCAAGGTTCGATGTGGGAGATGGCAAACCTGCTGATGGCAAACGGCGACGTCGATCGTTCTTACCGCTACATCTGCTTCACCTCTGACTGTGCCGACCGGTTCGGTTCGCGCCAGCGTTTGTCCCACATATCGCCACTGCTAACACGCATAGCAAAGGAATATAAGGCCAAGGAGGAAAAGTCAGGTCGTTCGCTGCGCTTCACAGTCATAGCCATAAGCATCCTTTCATTGATGCTTCTCGCCGTCCTTGCATACGTCTATCGGAAACGCAACCAGCTCGCCGTGACGCGTGACCAGCTGGCAAAGTCGAACGCGCAGTTGCAGGATTCCAACGCGCAGCTCTCGTCGCTCAACTCACAGCTCTCATCGCTCAATTCGCAGCTCACCATACTTAACTCCCAACTCTCTGAAGCCAACAGCGTGAAGGACATGTATGTGGGACGCTTCCTCAGACTGTGCTCCGTCTACATTGACAAGCTGGAAGACATTCGCAAGAAGGTCATAAAGCGCGTAAAGAACAGACAATACACCGAACTGGCTGAGCTGACACGCTCCGTCGAGTTCACCAGCAAGGAGACTGACGAGCTGTACGCCACCTTCGACACCGCTTTCCTGCAACTGTTCCCGACGTTTGTGGACGACTTTAATGCATTGCTCAACCCCGAAAGCCACATCTTGCCTCCCGACAACAAGTCGCTCAATACAGCCATTCGCATATTCGCACTCATACGTCTCGGCATAACTGACAGCAGCAAGATAGCTGAATTTCTGCATTACAGCGTCAACACCATATATAATTACAGAGCCAACGTCAAGAACGGAGCCGTGTGCGACCGAGCTGACTTTGAGAACCGCGTGAGACAGATTGGCATGCCGCACAGCAAGGCATAACCAAGAGCATTCTGGAAAGTCTCGGCGCCAGCATCAGCGTAACGTCAGACATAGAGAAGGGAACTACATTTAAGGTTACGTGGGTATAAGACTGTGGGCTAATATATAAAAAAGGGTGTGTCGTCACGACATACCCTTTTTTCAACAAATCTAAAACTTACCTTATACCTAAAACTAACTACTAAACCAAAATTACTAACTACTATAACTTAAAACAATCAAATTATCTTAAATACAAACTAACTATTCTCTAATACGCCTATTACAAATACAAACACTCTTTTTTCTTACCTAAAGAATCTTTGAAGCTGATTTATCGTTTTCTCTGCTGCAAAGTTAGACAAAAGTCCCAAACCTCAAGTACACAAATCGTTCACAAAAGAGTAAAATATGATAAATGTTATTTTTTTATATCTTTATGAACGATTTATGTACATCCATGACCGAAAAAGAATCGTTTTTTCTTTCAAATCACTTGCAACATTGGATATAAAGTTATAAGTTTGCAATAGTAATCATATCTTTTCAATTACATTATAATATATATATGGCAAATTACATACGATTCGACTGGGCTATGAAACGCCTGCTTCGCAACAAGGCCAACCACGCCGTGTTGGAAGGATTGATGTATTCTCTTCTGAACGAGAAATTCACCATCAAGCGTTTTCTGGAAAGCGAGACAAACCAACAGTCTGAGAACGATAAGTTCAACCGCGTGGACATTCTTGCCGAAAACGAGAAGGGAGAGTTGACCATCTTTGAGATACAGAACACACGAGAGTTGACTTACTTCCATCGCATCCTCTATGGTGTGTCTAAAGTGATAACTGACTATATCAACCTTGGCGATGACTACGACAAGGTAAGGAAAGTATACTCCATAAACATCGTTTACTTCTCACTCGGTCAGGCTAAAGATTATGTCTATCATGGCAAGACCGTATTCAGCGGACTGCATGAGCCGCACGACATACTGCGCCTCTCCAACCGTCAGAGCGAAATGTTCTTCGGAGATGACATCAAGAAGGGAGAGAGAACGAAGCGTGAGGCTGGCGACATCTTTCCCGAGTATTACCTGCTTTGTGTAGACAATTTCGACAAGCTGGCAGTCAACAACCTTGACGAATGGATAGCCTTCCTTAAGACGGGAGAAATAACGGATGAGCCCAAAGCCCCAGGACTGGCAGTCGCAAGAGACTGTCTTAATGTTGACAAACTGTCCGTTGCAGAACGTAACGACTATGTAAGACACATGGAGAACTTACGCTATCAGCGCAGCGTCATCATGACTGGATATGATGACGGACTGCAAGAAGGTAGAGCAGAGGGTAGAGCCGAGGGTAGAGCAGAAGGTAGAGCAGAGGGTAGAGCAGAGGGCGCTGACCAACAAAAAATGCAAACTGCCAAAATGATGTTGGAAGACGGTGAATCTGTAGAGAAGGTTATGCGTTATACCGGACTTACACAAGAACAGATAGATACGTTATAACAAAAAACAAAAGTGACTTAAAGATGGAGCAAACATGCATCTTTGGGTTGCAATAGCGCCTCTTTTACACACCAATAGTGGCACTATTGGAGTGCAAAAGAGGCTGTTTTGATAAATCTGGGTGTCACAAACGCAACAAAACCCCACAAAAACAGCAAAACAAATCTCTAAAACAGATTTTTATTTTGTAACAGGTTTTTACGATATTTGCATATCTAAAATCTTACTTATCGAGCATCTTGAGCGACTGCACGAACCATACATTCATCTCGCCTGCACCACGATGGTTCCAGGCGTAGTAAGGGATGAGCGTCAGCTTCTGCTGTTTCACAGCCACGCCGTCAGCGTTCTCCTCAAGCATCTGCGCATCTGTGGTGATGGCCTTTACAGCGAATGAGGGGGCACCAGCTGTCTCGGTGTTCTCCACCTTATAGTCATTTACTACTGTGAACTTCGGCTGCTTGCTCATAACGGCACGAAGAACCAGCTCGCCCTGATTGTCGGCAGCCTCAGCGCAGTAGACTATCGGACCGCGCTCCACAGCCACGCGTCCCTCGTCGTCCTTCACGTTCTGGTTAGCCACAACGGTGCGGACGGGCATGTCAAAGTGGATGCGGACGACGTCGCCCTTCTTGATGTTCTTCACCGGCAGGTAACCCTTGTTGGCGGCAAGGTCAGCCTCCACCTTCTTGCCGTTAACCATTACGGTGTAAGCGGGACGCTCATTGTCGCTGTACTTATAAAGGTCGCTCGGCAACACCTGGTTCTGCACCCATCCCGGGATGCGCACCAGCATGTTGGCGTTCTTTGCCGCAGACTTCACCACGCGAATCTGGATGTCGCCATCCCAAGGATACTGTGTGGTCTCTTCCAGCACTACGTCCTTGCCGCCTACCTGAATGGTGGATGTGTTGGCAGCGAAGAGGTTCACGTATATATTGTTGTCCTTCACGCCGTACAGATAGCCCGGTACTGAAGGGATGAAGCGGCTGAGATTGCTGGGGCAGCAGGCGCAACCGAACCAAGGCTGACGCGTGGTGTTGTTGTCGGCGTTGAAGGCATACTTGCCGTCGCTTGAGAGCGGATTAGGATAGAAGAAGCGACCGCCGTCCATACTCATTCCCGAGATAACACCATTATACAGCGTACGCTCCAGGCAGTCGACATACTTGCTCTCGCCGTGGAGGAGGAACATGCGCTCATACAGATAAACCATAGAGATGGCAGCACAGGTCTCGTTATAGGCGGTCATGTTGGGAAGCTCATAGTTCTTGCCGAACGCCTCACCCTCATGGCGTGCCCCCACTCCACCGGTCAGATAAACCTTCTTGCCGATGATGTTCTGCCAGATGCGGTCAATCACCTTGATGTAAGCCGAGTCCTGTGTGAGGGCAGCGATGTCGGCAATGCCGGCATACATATATCCTGCACGGACGGCATGACCCACAGCCTCGTCCTGATTAAGGATGGGCTTGTGGCTCTGCGAGTATTCCTGACGGATGTGTGTCTTGCCACGGAAGTCGAGCAGATACTTTGCCTCGTCCAGATAACGCTTCTCACCGGTGAGAGTGTAGAGGCGTGCGAGTGCCATCTCTGCTATCTGATGGCCCGGCACAACGGTTGCCTGACCGGATCCGGATCCGACCTCACGGCATACGCAGTCGGCATAACGGCGGGCGATGTCGAGGAACTTGTGACTGCCCGTAGCCTGATAATGTGCGCAGGCAGCGTCCACCATGTGACCGAGATTGTAAAGCTCGTGGCTGAGGTCTTCCTCTTTCTCCCAACGCTTCTTGCCCGACCATCCGTGAGGATGCTCGGGATTGATGGTGCGAGCGGTGTAGAGATAGCCGTCCTGCTCCTGCGCAGCTCCAACGACGTTGAGCACGCTGTCAATGTAAGCCTTGAGCTTCTTGTCGGGATAAGTCTGAAGAATGTAGCTGGCACCCTCGATGGTCTTATACACGTCGGTGTCGTCAAACGAGAATCCCATAAACTTAGCCACGTCCCATTCCGGTGTCTGCAGTCCTGCATGGCCCGGATGCTTGAGCGTGTAAGCAGCCATGTCGAAGTTCTTATAGCGGTATTCGCTCTCACACTTCGAGAAAGCAAGGGGTACGGTCACTTCGCGTGCAGCCTTAAGGCGTGCGCCCCAGAACGAGTTCTGTGCCATCTTCACACTTGTGAACGGCACCTGTGTGTAGGGATAGCCGTTTGCCATCACCTTAGGAGCATTGCTCTTGGCTGACACCGATGCTGATGTAGCCACCAGCAATGCTGCAGAAAGAATAAAATTCTTCATTATTTAGTATTTATTTTTTTATTTTCTAACAATGCTTGGCGTGCTGTCTATGGGCTTTATTGTGCCGTCGGCGTTAAACTCCAGCTTCTTCATCACGACGCTGCGCTTGTATGAGTGACCGTCGTGCAGCGAACCGTCATGCGTGAAGTAGAGCCACTGGTCCTTGAACTTCACGATGGACGGGTGCGTGGTGTTGCTGTTGCCAGAGACTCCGTCGATGAGTCCCATCGGACGCCACGGTCCCATGATGTTGTCGCTCATGGCATAACCCATGCGCTCCGGCCAGCTTACTGCGTATGTGAGATAGTACTTGCCGTCACGCTTGTGCACCCACGGTGCCTCGGTGAAGGGGAAGTCATTGCCGAGGTCGAGTTGATGAATCTCGCCGTCTATCTCCGTCATGTTGTCCTTCAACTTGGCGATATAGCACTGGCGGTTGCCCCATATTATATAAGGTGTGTTGTCGTCGTCGATGAAGATGGCAGGATCGATGCATGCCCAACTGTGCTTTGAGCCGCGACAGTCCTTGTTGGTGAGCAGCGGCTTGCCGATGGCGTCCTTGTACGGACCCGTTATCTTGTCGCTCACTGCCACGCCGATGCCACACCAGTTAGTGGATACGTACCAGTAATACTTGCCGTTACGCTTTGCCACGTGTCCGGCGAAAGCCTGCTTGCTATCCGCCCACTTGAAGGCAGAGATGTCCAGACCCACGGGATGCTGATGCCAATGCTTGAGGTCGGTGGTGGAGAAGGTCAGCCAGTCCTTCATCTTATACTCGTTGTTCGGAGCGTCGTCCTCGTCATGTCCTGCAAAGAGCCAGAGCGTGTCGCCCTCCACGTAGGCTGTTGCATCGGCTGTGTGGACATGGCGGAAGAGCGGATTGCCGTCGGTGATGAGGTCAATGGAACCGTCCTTGTTGGTCACGGCGTTGGTCGGCGTAACGGGCTTGATGGTTCCGTCGGCGTTAAACTCCATGCGGTCTATGCAGACCTCGCGGTGAACGCCAGGCTGCTCGTCAGCCTTGATGAAGTATTTGTTGATGCGATGATAGACAATATACCATTCGTCCGTGCCAGGAACGTTTATCACGGAGTTGTGAGCCGTGCCGTAGATGGCGTGCGCAGGATCCTGCTGGATGACAATAGGCTCCTTTGCCACGGTGATGGGACCGAGCGGCGACTTGGATGTGCCGTAAGCCACATGGTAATTGGCAGAGCCTGTGTCGTCAACAGACCACATAAAGTAATAGATGCCATTACGATAAAAGACGTACGGTGCCTCGCGATAGGCATAGTCCTGCAGCGTGCCGCCCTCGGGAGTGAGCACCTTCAGTGTCTGCGGCTTGATGGTGGTCATGTCTTTCTGGAGTTCGGCGCCAGCCATATAGCCGTTGCCCCAATACAGATAAGGCTTCTTCGAGCGCGGATCAATGAATACGTCCACGTCAATCTGCTGTCCCTGACAACCTTCGGGAGCCTTTGAGACAATAGGTGTGCCGTGGTCAACGAACGGACCTGTTGGACTGTCACTGACTGCCACGCCTATCTGCTTGCCGCCGCCAGCCTTGGGGTTGGCGCTGTAATAGAGATAATACTTGTATTTTCCCTTGCCCACCTTCACTTCCTGTACGGCTGGCGCCCACAGATTGCCGTCAGCCCAGGCTATCTGACCATTCTTGGCATTGAGCACCTCGCCCTCGTCACGCCACTCCTTGAGGTCGGCAGACGAGAAGCACTGGTAAGTGTAACCGCCCCAACCGGGTGTGCCGTCGGTGGTGGAATAGATATAATAGCGGTGTGTCTGATTGCTGTACGTTATCTCCGGATCGGCATGAAAGCCGGGGAGAATGGGGTTCTGCTGCGCCTTCATCTGCGACGGGCAGAGAGCGAGCGTGAGAAGAACGGAAATAAAAATATTCTTCATATATCTTTTGTTTTTATTTGTCAAAATTCATAATTCAAAAGTCTTTTAGCTTCCTTCTCAGTTATGTGCACCACAGCTCCGTGCTTGGGCTGGTCGAAGTTGGTGGCGAACATTGTGCCTTCATTGAAGTGACCGAGCGGACGGAAAGTCTTGAAGTCCGAGGTCTCTACGAAGCCGAAGTTGTGAATCTCCTGTCCGTAATGGTCGTACATGAGCACCCACTTCTCCTCGCCGATGCGCTTCCATACGGTCGGAGCTTCGCATGCCGTAGGCTCAGGATCGCACCATGCGGGCAGGTATTGCCAGCCGCTGTTGATGCTTTCAGATGTGGCTTGCTTGATGCCGGGCGTGCCGTCGTGCGCCACATAGAAGAGATGATACTTGCCCTGTGCGTAGCAGATGTCGCCGTCAATAGCCGTAATATTCGTATCGGGATATTCAAAGAGGAGTTTAGGAGTGGTCTCTATGCGATTGAAGTCGTTGTTGGCATAGACGTAATAGAGCTTGTTGGGGCCGTTCTTGTGGCGCATCGTGAAGTAGATCATCAGTCGTCCGGTCTTCTCGTCGTAGATGGTTTCGGGAGCCCAGGCGCAACCGATGTCTGCCAGTTCGGGCGACATCTCGTTGATGTTCACTACGGTGTGGGTCCAATGGATGAGGTCACTCGACTTCATCAGCACCAGTCCACGGTTGTTTCCCCAACCGTATGTTTCGCCGTCGCGCTCCCACTCCGTCGCACGCTTGCCCTCTCGCTGGGCGTAGATGTGAAGGTCTGTGGCTACAAGATAGAATGCGCCGTCGGGTCCGCGATAGATATGGGGGTCGCGGACGCCACGCTGCTCGGCAATGGTGTCGCCGCTAATGACGGGACGGGCATTGTTGAGCGCCGTGAAATGGTATCCATCACGACTCAATGCCATATAAAGGCTGTGCGTGTCGTCACGATGAAACACCATAAGGTAAGCCGACATACGCTTCTCGCTTACCTTTTTATTGCTCGCTGCCGAGGCAAAAACAAAAGGCAGCATGAGCAAAAACAAAAGAAGTTTCGTTACTTTTTGCATTGCTTTGAAATAGGTTATATTAATAGGTTTATCGCTTAGTTATTATTTATTATGCGGCAAAATTACAGAAAATACCCCTCGTAAGGGTGGACTATTTGAGAGAAAAAGGGGATAAACCGTGAAATAAGTGTAATAATAACAACATACACCCATTATATCACGATTTGTCCCTATACGAAAGGTATATTCTATGTAATTTTGCATGTACAATACTAATGTGAATAAACCTATAACAATAAAACACATGAATATCTCTTTAAGAAATTCGCTTGCTGCCCTGCTCCTCATGGCAGCCTCAACGGGTGCGCTTGCCGAGCAGAACAAGGTGGTGTCGCCCGACGGACGACTGGTGGTGAACGTGGAAGACCGCGACGGACGCCTCTATTATGACGTCAGCTACGACGGCAAGCAGATGATGCAGCCCTCACAGTTGGGCGTCGTTGCCAACATCGGCGACTTCAGCCAGAAGCTTGTCTATCGCTCTGTCAGCAACCATGAGGTGAAGGACGACTACAGCTTACGCAACGCAAAGGCCTCCACCATCCACTATCGCGCCAACCAGATGAGCGTGGTGTACGAGAACGAGAAGAAGCAGCCCATCACCGTTACGTTCAACGTATCGGACAACGACGTGGCTTTCCGCTATGAATTCGGCGAGGTGAAGGACCGCACGCATATCATCATCGACGAGGAGAAGACAGCTTTCCGCCTCCCTTCGCAGACCACGACGTTCCTCTCGCCGCAGTCAGACCCGATGATAGGATGGATGCGCTCGAAGCCGAGCTATGAGGAGGAGTATACGCCGGACGCTCCGATGACAGTCAAGTCGAAGTATGGCAAGGGCTATACATTCCCCTGCCTCTTCCATGTGGGAGAGGACGGATGGGTGCTGGTGAGCGAAACGGGCACACACGGCAATTATCCCGGCTGCCGACTCTCTGACTATAACGCCGAGGAAGGCTACCGACTGGAGTTCCCCATGGAGGGCGAGTGCGACGGACGCGGCGCAAAGAACGCAGCATTCCCCATCCCCGGCGCAACGCCCTGGCGAACCATCACCGTAGGATCAACGCTCAAGCCTATCGTGGAGACCACCGTCAGCTTTGACGTAGTGAAGCCCATGTACGAGGCTTCAGAGCAATACAAGCCGGGACGCTACGTATGGAGCTGGCTCATCTGGCAGGACAATTCAGCCAACTACGACGACCAGAAGCAGATGGTTGACCTCGCTGCAACGATGGGATACGAGTATGTGCTGGTGGACGGATTATGGGACCAGCAGACAGGACGTGAGCGCATTGCCGAGCTGAGCCGTTACGCACAGCAGAAGGGCGTGAGCCTCATGCTTTGGTATAACAGCAACGGAACAGCCAACGAGGCTCCGCAGACTCCGCGCAACTGCATGAACACGGTCATCGCACGCAAGAAGGAGATGAAGTGGATGAAGTCTATCGGCGTTAAGGGCATCAAGGTGGACTTCTTCGGAGGCGACAAGCAGCACGTCATGCAGCTTTACGAAGACATCCTCAGCGACGCCAACGACTACGGCATCCAGGTGATCTTCCACGGCTGTACGCTGCCGAGAGGCTGGGAGCGCATGTTCCCCAACTACGTGTCGAGCGAAGCCGTGCTTGCGTCTGAAAACACATTCTTCCAGGAACACCACGCCAAGCAGGAAGGCTTCGAGCTGACCATGCACCCGTTCTGCCGCAACACCATAGCAGCAATGGACTGGGGTGGCACGATAATGAACCGCTACATGTCGCGCGACAACAAGAGCCGTCACCGCCGTTACACGTCAGACGTGTTCGAGATGGCTGCCGCCATCGTCAATCAGGCAAGCATCCAGTGCATAGCCATGTATCCGAACAACCTTTCAGAACTGCCTCAGCACGAGATAAGTTTCCTCCGTGACGTTCCGACGCAGTGGGACGAGACCCGCTTCATCGACGGCTATCCCGGCAAGTACGTCGTTCTGGCACGTCGTCACGGCGACAAGTGGTACGTGGCTGCCCTCAACGGCACCGACAAGCCCCTCTCCCTCAATCTCTCATTGCCGATGCTCGCCGGCTCCGAAGTGTCATACTATTACGAGACCGCCGACAAGAAGAGCTTCTGGCCCAAGTCTGCAGTAAAGAAGACAAAGATAGGCAAGGGCGGAAAGATGAAGATAACGATGCAGCCAATGGGCGGAAGCATCGTATGTGAATAATAAAAATCGGATTTAAATAAAAAGGCTTTACATTAGGTCTTACGAGAACCAGTTCTCGACAACCTAACGTAAAGCCTTTTATTTGTGCACAACCTCCCTGTCAAGCCTCCGCAATCTTCCATTCTCCTATGGTCCGGCGCTTGCTGTCATAATTCACTCCAACCTTCACCAGACGCTTGCCTTCAGCAGAATAAGGGATGAGATAGCCCTTATCGTCTATTTGTCTTAGGGCGTCCTCTGCCGAACCGTCATATTTCAGTTCGAACACATACACGGCATCGGGCATATACAGTACGGCGTCAGCTCTTCCTACAGCGCTGTCTTCCTCCACACGCATATAAGCACCCATCAGATTGAATATCAGATAGAAGACGGTCTGGAAGTCGCGCTCGTTCTTATTGCTCAGACGGTTGGATATGCTGGCAAGATAAGCCTGCAACCTTAGCATCGCTCCTTCCATATCACCTTCATAAAGCTTCTCCAAGAAATCTCCCACTACGCTACTGTTATCGTACGATATGGGCGACAGATAGTTAGGCGCAAGACTCTTCAGCATCCCAATCTTCACCTCCTTATTTGGATATCCTAAGGTGTAGCGATGGAGAATGGGATTAAACTTCTTTATGGTCAGATAACCGCTCTGATACAATAAGGGAAGTGCAGAAGTCATCTGCTCAGGCGAAACGTCGAAGTCGTCCACGTCACAGCTGTCTTTCTCAATATCCATCACACCCACATGATATTTCTGAAGAGCCTTTACCAGATAGCTTGGAGTGCCCGAACCGAACCAGTAAGGAGCTATCTTCTGATTGTTCAATGCCTTTATAAGGCTGAACGGATTGAATACATCCTCAGAATGTTCGCTGAAATGATAACCGTCATAATATCTGCGCAACTCTTCCACACACTGCTCGTATGTCATACCAAGAGACTCGCCAAGAGCCTCCACATCAGGACGCATCGTCGTGGTCAGTTCTGTAAGGCTGATGCCACAGATGGCAGAATACTGGTCGTACATACTGATGTTGTCAAGGTTGTTCAGTTCGCTGAAGATGCTGAGTTGTGAGAACTTGGTTATGCCTGTTATAAAGACAAACTCCAGATATGGATCGAGCAATTTCACTGGGCTAAAGAAGTTCTGCATCATCTGGCGAAGTGGCTGTAAGTTTTCTTTCTCATGCACCACATCCAGCAACGGAGCATCATACTCATCAATGATGATGACCACCTTCTGCCCTGTCTGCTCATTGGCTTTCTTCACAAGATCCTTCAAACGAATGTTCGGGTCCACCTTTTCGCTCTTATATCCGAACACAGCCTCCTGGTCGTCAAGCACGTCAGAAAGATATCTTTCCAGATGTTCCTTATCCATATGCTTTGCTCCGCTCATATCAAAATGGAGCACAGGATACTTCACCCATTCTTTCTCATAATCGGCTATAGCCAAACCTTCGAAGAGTTCCTTCTTTCCGGCAAAGTAAGCATGAAGTGTGGAGGCAAAAAGAGACTTGCCGAATCGTCTGGGACGACTCAGAAAAATATACTTCATCTTCTTCTGCCTGAAGTCAATGACATACTTGGTCTTATCTACATAGAGATAATTGCCTTCGCGAATATTCTCGAAGGTCTGAATACCAACGGGATAAAAATTTACAAGTCTTGCCATAATCCTACATGCTTTATTTTGCCGTGAAGTTACAAATAAAAAGTCAGAGAAGCAAAGAAATGGTATAAAACCTTACCAATGTCTATATAACATGCCTTCATGTCCGCCATGCAAATATCACACAAAGAGTAAAAACATGTTACAAAATAAAAATCGGTTTTAGAGATTTGTTTGGCTGTTTTTGTGGGGTTTTGCTTCGATGTTGACCCCATAATATACAAGAAAAGCCTCTTTTCCACTCCAACAGAGCCGCTGTTGGTGTGGAAGAGAGGCTTTTTAGCATGACAAGTGTGGCTGTTTTGGAGTGTAAAAGTGGCTCTATAGCAGCCCAAAGATGCTTGTTTGGCTCCGTCATCCATTGCACACTTCTCCTCTTAGCAGAATAATCTGCTGTTTATCAGCACAATGTCGCTGCACGCTCAAAACTCAAAAATTTCGCATCAAGGATTTCTTTGTGCGCTGAACGAGGAGTATTGAGCGTTAGAAATGCAAATATTGTGTCGGGCAGCATAGCTGTCCGATAAGGCAGACAGTCTCAACGATGTTTAATACACATAAACCTTATACTCCTTTACGCTGCCGGGAGCACCCTGCTCCATGCGAGGCAGATATTCCAGAGCCTTTACGGTCTGCTCCGTGCCCATGTCGATGACGAGGAGGTGGGGAGAGGCGGCTTCGCGCTCTGTCTGCCAGTAAGTCGACTCCTGGAGGTCGAACGCCTTGTCGCCGGTGTGATTGCCTTGGAGGTTCTCCGAGTCGGCGTACTTGACGTCCCATCCGTCACGTGAGAGACGCTTGCCGTCGGCACCCTGAAGGTAAAGCTCGGCTATGGCTACGGGCTTGCCGTCATGTGTGGAAGGACATTCTATGGCTACGTAGCGACCGGTGGCTGCATTGCTGAAGCCGATGGTCTGCCATCCGTTGCCCGGCTTCGTCTCGCCCTTGGCAATGGGAGTGGCTGAGTTGAGGTCGGGCTTGTCGCCGATGTTGTTGTGCTTGGCCGACTTCTCGAGCTGCAGCTTATCGAGCTCGGGCTTGTTCTGTCCCCAAACCACGGGCTGCTTCGGACCCACTACGTCGAGCACCACAATCTCGTTTTCGCCCTTCTTCAGCCAGCAGCCAGGACAATAGAGCGTCTGCTGCGGACCGATGCTCCAGAAACGTCCGAGCGCATGTCCGTTGACATACACCTGTCCCTTGCCCCATGTCTCCATGTTGAGGAACGTGTCGCCCGTCTTCTTCAACTTGAACGTAGCCTTGTAATAGCCTATCGCGGACGGCGTATTCGAGGCGAGAGCCACGTCGTTGCGCGGAGTGGTCATGGCGCGGCGGGCTGTCTGATAGTCGTCAGCGATGCGGCGCATGCGCCAGTCCTTGAGGTTCCATGTAAGCTCGTCGCCGTCAACGTCAGCCGTGAGCGTCACGTCGCCCACCAGACCCTTGAAGTCCTTGATGGCACGACCGAAATTTATTCTGCCCATTCCCTCAACGAGCAGCGTCAGCACGTCGCCCTTCTTGGTGGCTGGCAGAGGCAGCGAGCGCTCGTTCTTCACGCGGTCTATCTTGCCGACATACTTGCCGCCGACAAACACCTGTACGAAGTCGTGACCGTCAATGTGGAGCATCGAGCCTTCGGAGATTTCGGGCAACTCCGTGTTGTATATCATCGAACCATAGCCCATGTTCATCTCTTCGAAGGTCTGGACGTCGCGACTCTCAGCCGTGCTGTCCACACCCATATAGATGGGAGCCACGTTCTTAAGCGTCATCTTCGGGATGCTGATGATGCCAGCCGCCTTACCGGGAACGGCGGGCAACTTGCCGTCAGCGTATTTCTGGAGAGTCTTGCGCAAGAGCCAGTACTTCTCCGTCGGAGCGCCATACTCATTGATGGGCGCGTCATAGTCGTAAGACGTTACGTCGGGGGCGAATCCGGGCGAGTTGGCACCAGCCCAATGACCGAATGACGTGCCGCCGTGAGTCATGTAGAGCGAGAAGGAAATGCCCTTTGAGAGCATCTCGTCAATGCCGTCCACCATGTCCTTGGCAGGACGCGTCTCGTGACGTGCTCCCCACTTGTCGAACCATCCGCTCCAAAACTCGGAACACATCAACGGAGCGTTGGGACGAAGCTCGCGCAGACGGCGGAACTGGTCGTCAATGTTGGCTCCCGTTCCGAAGTTCATCGTCCATGTAAGGTCGTCCAGTCCGTTCTTCTCGAAGTTGGAGTTCCAGTCACACTGGAAGAGCGTGGTCTTGGCGTTGGGCGTGTCCCAGTACTTGCGGAGCGTGTCGCGGATGTCGGAGACGTAAGCCTTGTCCTCGCCGTAGCTGCCATACTCGTTCTCCACCTGCACCATGATGATAGGTCCGCCACGCTGGATGGTAAGCGGAGCCAGCTGCTCAGCCACCTTCTTCTCGAAGCGATCGACGCAGGACATGAAGTAAGGATCCTGCTCGCGCAGACGGATGTCCTTCTTCTTGAGCAGCCACCAAGGCAGACCGCCCATCTCCCACTCCGCACAAACGTATGGACCGGGGCGCACGATGACGTACATGCCGTTCTTCTTGGCAAGGCGGCAGAACTCTGCCACGTCGTTCTGACCTGAGAAGTCGAAGACGCCTTCGCGCTGTTCGTGGATGTTCCAGAATATATAGATGCAGATGGTGTTCATGCCGAGCGCCTTGCACATCTTGATGCGATGCTCCCAATACTGGCGCGGGATGCGCGGATAATGTATCTCTGCCGCCTTCACCACGAACGGCTTGCCGTTAAGCAGGAAGGTCTTGTCGCCCGTGGCGAACGTTTTCTGACTCGTTGTCTGTGGAGCCGCAGCCGACGACACGGCAGCAAAACCGCTTGCCGTCAGCGACGACATAAGAGCCAGACTCAAGAATATCTTGGATGTCGGTTTCATTCTTTCTATGTACTAATTTTATTTAGATGCAGAATAATCTGCAATAATGCATATCATAACTCTAAACTTTCAAATCTAAACTCTCAACTTGTCTTACTCCTCCACAAGCGTCGTCACGCTGCGCGGAGCCAGATTTGTGGTTCCGTCCGTTGTGCCTACCGGTGCCAGACTCTCTGCCGAGACGTCGCTCGTGCGATACATACGCCATGTCTTTGCGCTGACACCTTCCACGTTGAAGCAGACGGGCTTTACGTCTTCCGAATAGTTGATTGCCACAATAGCCCACTTGCCGTCGCTGTTGCGGTAAGCGGAGCACATCACTCCCTTCGGATCGTTGAATCCCTCGGTTATCTCCTTGCCGTCCTCAGAGACGGTGCGGATGTCGAAACGCTGTGCGCCGGGACGCACGAAGCGGCTGTAATTGCCGAGCGTCCATAGCAGCTTCGAGTCGACAGCATATCCCGTCTTCCATCCGTCGTTGCTGTAGATGCGCAGCAGTCCGTCGCGATAGTCGCCGCCAGCGGCACGCCACCAGCTCCAGCTCTCGGCATTGGCGTAGCAGAGGTCGTGATGGATGACACGTGCCACGTAGAGTGCGGTCTTCATTGAGAAGTCGTAACCGCCACCTCCGCCAATCTCCTCGTCGTTGCCCATGATGCAGATTTCGGTCTGCCAGAACTTGATATTCTGCTTCTTGCAAGCCTCACGCACCTGCATACGGCACTCACGCATATAGTCGATGGGAGTGTTGGTCCAGTAGCTGTGTCCGCCGATGAGCGGCATCATGTGCTTCACGTTGCCCACGTAAGTCTGCGTGCTGTCCTTCGAGAAGAGCGCCTTTATCTCATTGCCACGCTGCCAGTCAGCCACGTGTGTGCCGAGCATGCAGCGATAGTCGCTCGATTCGTTGACAAGAATCTCCGTATTGAGCTTCTGCTTCGACAGCGCCTTGCCCAGTTCGCGAGCCACATGCGCCACTTCGCGGTTGGTGGCAGGCGATCCTTCCTGCTTCGGACCGAGCCAGTTCCAGTGACCGTCCGGCTCGTTGCACGGACTGATATAGTCGATGTGTACGCCGTCGTGCTCCTCAATGCCCTTTACGGACGTAGCCATGAAGCGTGCGAAATCGTCGTAACAGTCATCCTTCAGGTTTATGGTGCCGCCGCGACCGGTGTTGGTGGCAAGCCCGTTCTTCGTGAAATAGACGGGAGCCGAATTGCAGAAAGCCAACATGTAAGGTACGCCACGTTCCTTTGCAAGCTTGAGGAAGCGTCGCTGACCTTCCTGCTTGGTCCAGTCGTAGGTGCCGTCAGCACGGAGGAAACATTCGGTTCGGGTGGCGGAATTTATCTCAGCCTTGTCGCCTTGCTCCACACTACCCGCACCAAGATTAAATCGCCATATAGACAGACCGATGCCTTTCGGCTTGCCCTGCTCGTCGTTTTCGGAGGAGAAGAGCCAGTCTGCCACCTGACGCTGCTGCTGTTCGGGCCATAGACCGATGAACTGCATGCTCCATGCGTCGCTCGCACCGAAGTGCTGGATGTGCTGTTCGGGCGATGACGGAAGCACCGTATAACGTGTTTGGGCTGATATCCCAGCGGATGCGGAGAGCATCACGGCAAGGGAAAGAGCCTTGAAAATTCTGTTTGCCATATCCTGATTTGAGTTGTTTTATTTTTATTTCACAGCAATCTTGCTGCCCTTCCATACGTATACTCCGCTTGGAAGTCCGGCGAGCGACGTAGCCTGCGCCTTCACCATCTTGCCGTTGAGAGAGTAAACGTTGGTGTCCTGTGTGCTTGCCGCATTGTCCGTGCGTACGCCATTGATGGCTGTGACGGGAGAGTCAAAGTCGATAACGAAGGTGCTGACGCTCTTCTTCGGAATCATGATGCGCTGTCCGAGCGTATAGGTCCCAACTATGTGCTTGAGGTTTTCTGTTTCGGAGGTGCGATAGAGGTTTATCTGCTTGGCGGCAGACTGACCGTCCACATTGAGCATAACGCCTGTGGCAGAACCCATATTGACGTATACGGCTACGATGCGCTTGCCGTCCGGCGATACGTATGCCGAACCCATGAGCTTGTTAAGGCTCTCAGACTGATTGGTGGTGTGGCTGATGCGGCGATATCCCGGACGTATGAAGCGGCTGTAATTGCCAAGCACCCAGAGGTTGGCGTTGTCCGTGACGGTTCCGCCTGTGGTGATGTCGCCGTAGCTCTCGTTGCCTGTGTCGCCCTTAGTGTTGAGACGGAGCAGATAAAAGCGGTTTTTCTGTCCCCACTTCTCCTGTGCGAACGTAGTCCAATAGCTCCACGAAGCCATATTGCCGAAGGTAAGGTCGCAATGTATGAGCTTACCCATATAGAGGGCGATGTCCATGTATGAGGCATCGTCATAACTTGCGGGGAAGCCAGCCGAGGTGGACGGCTCCTTGTCGAGCATACTCCATTCGGTCTGATAAACGTCCACATCGTAATGTGCCGCCTTCTCAGCCACAGCCTTGCGGATGTCCTGCAGGTCCTCGTTGGTGGAGAAGGTCCAGTAGCTGTGTCCTGCCACCGCACGCTGAAGATGCTTCAGGTCGCCGACGTAGGTGTCGGTATTGGTAGGATTGAAGAAAGCCTCTATCTGATTGTTGGCACGCTTCTCCGTGCCGTCCTTATAGAGAGCCTTCCACTGGCACGCCTCGGGCAGAAGAATCTTTGAGGCGATGCCCTGCTTCGTTATGGAAGCGTCAATCTCACGCGCCAGACGGCTGATGCACTCGTTGGTCCATGGCGAACCTTCCTGACCGTTGGTCCAGTCATACTGCGGTTCGTTTACGGGTGAGATAAGTGTTATGTTGTAGCCTTCGTCGATGAAGTGCTTTGTTGTAGTCGTAAGGAAAGAGGCGAAGTCGCCATAATGGTTGTCATTGAGATTGCAACCTTTTTCTCCGGCATTGGCGCAAGCCTTGCCGTTCTTTGTGAATTGCACTGGGGCTGAATTGCAGAAGAGCAGGTAATGGTCTACGCCATACTTCTTTGCCTGCTGCATGAAATATTGCTGACCGGCGGATTTGGTCCAGTCGTACGTTCCTTTCGCGTCGAGGTAGCAATAGCCTCGGCGTGTGATGTCGTCTATTCCGCTGCCATCGCCCTGCTCTGCCGATCCTGCACCAAGATTGATGCGCCATACGGACAGTCCGATGCCTTCGGGATTGCCGTTGCTGTCGAACTCGCGGCTGAAAAGCCAGCGTGCCGACTTTTCCTTCTCCGCATCGCTGAAGCACTTGCCTACGAAGTCGGCTGTCCAGCAGTCGCTCGCGCCGAAGTCCTGAATGGTCTGATATGTGGTGTTGGGGGTGAGCGTCACTTTATAGGTTGACTGGGCTGAGGTGCTGGCTGAGAATGCCAATAAAGAGGTGATGGAGAGAAGAAGAGATTTGTTCATTGTAAATTTATTGTAAATTGAGAGTTGAATGAAAGTTGAGAGTTGAATGAAAGTTGAGAGTTGAGAATTGAAAGTTGAGAGTTCTTGCTAAGGCAAGCGGCAAAGCCGAGCGATGATTACCGTCTATGCTATATTATTATATATATTATTAGCAGCAATTACATATCATAACTCTCAACTTTCAACCCTCAACCCTCAACTCTCAAATATATCAATTATATCCCGGATTCTGCTTGATTGATCCGTTAGACATTGTTATTTCTGAGTTAGGGATGGCGAAGAGCAGGTCGCGAGGAGCCTGGAAGTTGATGCCCTCGTTGCTGTTCTCTATCTGGTTGGTGGTCTCGTACGGGTCGGTGGAAGTCTCCATGTTGTACTTAACGAACGAGCCGTTAGGACCGAAGACGTGCTCCATCATAGTCTTGCCGTCGTCCATCTTCCAGCGACGGAGGTCGTCAAGGCGTGTGCCCTCAAGGGCAAGCTCCAGACGGCGCTCTGCACGGATGGCATCGCGAAGCTCCTTACCAGTGGTTGTCACGGCAGAGAGGTGAACACGACCGCGAACCTCATTCAATGCCCACTGTGCCTCGCTGTCATGGCCAAGCTGGTTCTCCACCTCAGCATACATCAGCAGCACCTCTGCATAGCGGAGCAAGCGGATGTTGAGCGGGTTGTGAGCGGCGTCGTACGGACTCGGACGCTTGCCCACGGGGATGAAGAGCTTCATGTTGCAACGTCCTGACTTGTGCTTGCTTGCCGAAACGACGTAAGGATTGTCCTCGTTCCATGTCGGGTCGCCCGGCACGTCGGTCTGACCGTCGTGGAGGATGGTGTACTTAAGACGAATCTCATCGCCCTGTGCCTTGAATGCGTTCTCAAGGTCGCTGGTGGGCTGTCCCCATGCCCAACCTGTATCGTCACGCGAACCTACCACTACAGAGTAGCGCTCGCCAAGACCGTACTGTGTGTCGTCGAGTGTCTGAATCTCGAAGAGGCTCTCGTCGTTGTTGTTATAGTCGATGTTCCATACCTTGCTGAAGTCGTCCATGAGCTTATACTCCGGTGTCTGACCAGCGAAAGAGCCACGGCAGCAAAGCTCCTGCAGCACCTTCTCTGCCTCCTCGTAGTTGCCCGAGTAGAGGTAAGCCTTGGCAAGGAAGCCCAAGGCAGCGCCACGTGTGGCATGACCTACGTCCTTAGGATCCTGCTCCGAACGTGAAGGAAGGTCGACAGCTGCCTCCTTAAAGTCCTTCACAATCTGTGCGTATGTATCCTCCTTAGACGCACGCTCTACGCCCTGCACCTCTGAAGGCATCTTCAGCGACAGCATGATGGGCACACCGCCGAAGTTCTTAACAAGGTCGAGATAATAGAAACCGCGCAGGAACTTGGCCTCAGCGACAAGACGCTTCTGCACCTTCTCGTCATTAAACTTAATCTGCGGAATCTTTTCGATGGCGATGTTACACTGTGTGATGCCCTTATAGCGATACTGCCAGAAGTTCTGGCAGGCATTGCCAAGATCGATGGTGTTGCCAGTGAACATACAAGCCACGCGATATTCGCCCGGATCCTGTGTGGTGTTGCCCATCCAGCAGTCGTCGGTGGTGATGTTGCAGAGGTTATAGAACTTGTAGATCTGCCACCAGTCGCGACCGTCGAGGAAGTTGTAGCAGCCGGTTATCTGCTTGGCACACTCCTCTTCGGTGGTGAAATAGTTGGTCATGTCCTGCTGACCACGGATTGGTTCGTCAAGGAAATCCGAGCATGAGGTCAAGCCCATTGAGAGAGCCGACATCAATGTCAAACCAATGATATATTTTTTCATAATCTATATGCTTGTTTTATTGTTATTACACATTATATATATAATAGTCTTAGAAGCTCATGTTAACACCGAAGAGGAAGGTGCGCGGGTTAGGATAGCCGCTGTAGTCGATACCTGCCTCTGTCACGCTCTTACCCATTGAGGCTGTCTCCGGGTCGGCTCCTGAGTAGCCGGTGATGGTGAAGAGATTCTGTGCCGAGAACGACAGACGGAGGTTGAGCTTGTTACTGAACCACTCCTTAGGCAGTGTGTAGCCAATCTGGAGGAGCTTGCAGCGGAAGTAAGAACCGTCCTCTACGAAGAAGTCGCTTACGCGCTTGTAGTTCATGTTAGAGTCGTTGGCAGAAAGACGTGGGAATTCTGCTCCCTTGTTGTCCGCACGCCATGTCTTGTCGTATGTGCCGGCATATACATTCTGACCGCCTACACCTGCATAACGACCTCTGTTGAGGTTGTAGATGTCGTTGCCGAATGTGCCGTAGAAGTTGGCCACGAAGTCGAAGCCCTTGTAAGCGGCATTGAGGTTTACGCCCATCATGAGGTCAGGGAACGGATTGCCGATGTTGGTCTTGTCGTTCGAGTCGATCACACCGTCGTGGTTGCGGTCGACGAAGCGGAGGTCGCCGGGCTGTGCATTGGGCTGAAGAGCCGTGCCGTGCTCGTCGGTGTACGACTTCACCTCTGTCTCGTTCTGGAATATTCCGTCAGTCTGATAACCGTAGAACTGGCTGAGCGATTCGCCAGCAGCGTTGCGTACAATCCAGTCGCCAGAGAAACCGCCGGTCCAGATGTAGTCGCCGTTAAGCTTGACGGCCTTGTTTCGCACCTGCGAGAGGTTTACGCCGATGCCGTAAGTGAAGTCTGAGACGTGGTCGTTCCAGTTAATGCCGAGTTCCCATCCGGTGGCCTTCATCTCACCTACGTTCTCCCACATCTGTCCGTTCCACATCGGATAACCGAGCACGAGGAGGTTGTCCTTCTTCATGAGCATGTCGTGAGAGGTCTTGTGGAAGTAGTCGGCTGTGACCTTCAAGCGGCTCTGAAGCAGAGCAAGGTCAAGACCTACGTTCCAGTCCTCCACTGTCTCCCACTTAAGACTTGAGTTGCCGATGCCTGAGACAGTAGAACCGATGTCGCGGATAGGTGTCTGTCCGAATACATAGTCCGTTGTACCGATTGAGCTGAGATAAGCCGAATTGTCAATGTTCTGGTTACCTACCTTACCCCAACCTGCACGTATCTTGATGTCGTCGAAGACCTTCTGGTTCTTCATAAATTCCTCACCGGTAAGACGCCATGCAGCAGAAACAGAGGGGAATGTAGCCCACTTGTTGTCCTTCGAGAACTTTGACGAACCGTCCACACGGACCGTAGCAGTGAGGTAATACTTCTCATCGTAGTTATACATCACACGACCGAGGTAAGAGATGAGCGATGTGAAGGTGTCAGTACCAGTGGCAGCCGGATTCTTTGTTCCTGAGCTCGGATAGCGCAGCGAGGGGTCGTTGTTGGGGATGTTCTCCGAGTAAGCCTCTGCCCAGTAGTCCTGGAAGCGCTCCATGGTGTAACCGCCCATGAGGTTGACGTTGTGCTTCTTTGCGAAGGTGTTCATATAGTTGACGGTGTTGGTCCAGTTCCAGTCCACCCAGTTCTCCATCTTACGCTTGGCGTTGTTGTTGTCGTTCTTCTCAAGGTTGTCGATGAAGAAGTCCACGTTGAACGTATCTGTACGGCGGAAGCGGGCGTTCATGCCGAACTGTGAACGAACGGTCAGTCCCTTAATCGGAGTAAGGCTGATGAACGGTGTGGCGAGCAAGCCGTATTCGCTTGCGCCAGAGTCCATACGATACATCTTAGCCACCGGGTTATGCTCCTCGTTGTTGTGCGAACGGGCATAGTTGTTATAGGGATTGCTGGTCCACTCGCTCTTGTCGAGCATCACCGGAGTGGTGGGGTCCATAGATATGATGCCACCAATAAGGTCGGGCGTGTCGTCCCACTGCTCGTAACGCGGAGTGAAGTCGATACCTGCCTTTACAATCTTATTGAAGTTATACTCTGTGGAGAAGCGTGCAGAGAGCTTCTGCCACTGTCCCACCTTGTACTGAGAGTCCTGCTTGTAGTAGCCGATGCTACCCGAATAGATCAGCTTGTCCGTACCGCCGGAGAACGAGAGGTCGTAGTTCTGCTGTACAGCCACGTCGTTAAAGCACTCCTTCCACCAGTCTGTATAAACCTCGTCCGTGCCCTTGAACGGTGAAACATTGCCGTCGTTAACGTAGCGTGCGTCAAACACTTTCTTGTATTCCTTCGAGTCTGCCATCTTCTGCTTGGCAAGAGTCTGAAGACCTACGGTGGCAGAAGCGTTGAACTTAGCCTCGCCCTTCTTGCCCTTCTTAGTGGTGATGAGCACCACGCCGTTGGAAGCTCGCGTACCGTAGATGGCTGATGCCGATGCGTCCTTGAGCACCTGCATGCTCTCGATGTCGTTCTGATTGAGGAAGTTGATGTTGTTGCCTACGGGCATTCCGTCAACAACGTAGAGCGGATCTGATCCGTTAACGGTGGTGACACCGCGGATGATGACACGCGGAGAAGCACCCGGACCACCTGCTGTGCTCACCTGCACACCGTTGACCTGACCCTGAAGGGCTGTCATTACGTTACCCGTAGAGAGCTTGTCCAGCTTGTCGCCCTTGATGGCTGAGATGGAGCTGGTGAGGTCGCTCTTCTTCACCTGACCGTAACCGATGACCACCACCTCATTGAGGTCGTTGGCATTGTCCTTCATCACTACGTTAACCAGTGTGCGGTTGGCAACCTTCACCTCCTGCTTAGCCATACCAACGTAGGTTACTACGAGTGTGGCGTTCTTGTCTGCGTCGATGGTATAGTTGCCGTCGATGTCGGTAACGGCACCTTTATCCGAGCCTTTCACCTTAACATACGCACCGATAACGGGTTCGTTCTTATCGTCCACCACCTGACCTGTCACCTTCACTGTCTGTGCATTGGCTGCAAGCACAAGAGAAGAGGCCATGGCAGCTACCATATATCTTTTGTTCATCTTATTGTTGAGTTTAGGATTATAATAATAGGGTATTTATTTCACGAGTGTAATACGAGAGCGCAACAGGCTGTAGTCGAACTCCATGAGGTAGGTGCCAGAGGTCTTCACCTCCACTTCCTTCATGTTTTCGCCGCCGTTGAGCACGTTCTTCTCGTTGCCTTCCGAACCGTCAAAGCGCCAGTAAGGCTCCGGCCACCAGCCCCACCAGTGTGTGGCGCTAATCGTGAAGCTGACCTTGTCGCCTGCCTTGAGCTTCATCTCACGATAGAGGCGGTAGGGATTCTTCTTGTCCTGATTGAGGATAAAGGCATTGTCGTTCTGATTGGTTGTCCATGACGGAGTGTCAGGCAGACCCGAACCTGCAAGACAAATCATGAACGGCTGTGCACCAGCTCCGTCGTTATAGTCCTTAGTCTGCGATCCGTCCACTACGAGCTTGGCTGTAGCTGGTGTGTATTCCTGAACGTCGTAGTCGCCGGTGACGGTGTTGAACGTAATCTCGTAGTAGCCGACCTTGTCGAGAACGATAGGCTTAGCCTCGCTCGGGCTGCTCGTAAGCAGACCGGTGTTCTCGTCCACGCCGAAGCAGATAGGCTCAAAGTCGGTGGGCTGCGGAACGAAGCGTACGCCGGTGCCAGCCTTCTTATTATAGTAGAGCGCCTTATACTTATACTCGCCTACGTGGTCGATAAGCATCGGCACGCCGTAAAGGTCGCTGGTAAGCTCGGCAGCAGTCTCGACATCTGCAAGATACATCTTCTTGAAGTCGGGCAGCTCGCTTACGTTGATGACGCTGTTGGTCTCTGTCTTGTTGCCAAGTGCGTCATACACTCTGACGGTCATCATATAAGAAGTCTCGGTTGTGGGCATATCATACACCTTCTTAAGCTGGTATTCGGTGCCGCTGATAAGTACGGAGTCGTTGATGTGGAGTCCGGGGATGTCCACCACGATGCTCTGCAACTTCTTATTGTCAGTAACTGTGGCATTGAGCGAGAGTTTCGGATTCTGCACCAGTACAGTCAACTCAGACGAAGGAGCCGCTGTGAAGAGAGGATTTGTGAAGTCGCCATCGCCCGACACCTGGATGGTCTGTGTGGTGGTTCGTCCTCCGACGTCCTCAACGGTCACTTCCAACGGGAAGCTGGTGTCGTCGGTCCAGTCAGACGCAGGTGTGTATGCGTAAGAGAGATTGTAGTCGTGGAGGAGTGAGTCTGAATAGATCTCAAGAAGATTGATGGTCTTGTCCAGGAGCATACCCTCGCTCTTCAGTCGGACAGACTTCAGACCGTCGGCATCCTTCAACGTTCCTTCAATGTTAAAAGTACGTCCAGGTTCAACCTGAAGATGATTGGTCTTAAGAGACAATGTCGGCGCCTTACCGTCCACGGTGGGATAGTCGTCAGTGTCATCGCCGCACGACTGGAATGCTAAACCAATCACGGGAGCAACAGCCATAAGCATGACTGTGCGAAGAGAATTTGGCTTAAATGTCATAAATGCTGGGTTTTAAGTTTTTAATTATTGTAATATTCTTTATTTAGGCTTTGTCATTTCGCTCTATCTGTCATAGAGCCTTAACAAGTAGGTTCGCAGCCTTCGCTGCTTTGTTTCTGCCGCAAAATTACAATAAAGGGATAATAAGAATGGGGTGTTTTTAGTTCAAAAAAGGGGGATTTCTCGTAAATCGTAAAAAAACGTATAAAAACGAAAACCACCCTTAAAATTAAATAGTTGAGAGTTGAGGATTGAGAGTTGAGAGTTATGATTAGTTGAGAGTTATGATTAGTTGAGAGTTGAGGATTGAGAGTTGACATATCATAACTTTCAATTCTCAACTCTCAACTTTCAACTCTCATCTGCCTCACAAGCTCTGCACATACTGCTTCGGGGTCATATTCATCTTGCGCTTGAAGAGCTGTCGGAAGTTCTTGATGTCGCCAAAGCCACACATCTCCGCCACCTTCACCACGTTGGTCTGACCCTCCTTGAAAGCCTGCACAGCCTTGTAGATCTTATAGTCGTTGACAAATTCGATGAGGGACATGCCGGTCATCTGCTTCAGTTTCTTGTAGAGCGTGGAATGACTCATGGCGAGTTTCTCCGCCAGGAAGTCCACATTGAAGTCAGGATTGCCTATGTTGTCGTCTATTATCTCGCGACAACGCAGCAGGAACTTCTGCTCTTCCTTCGTGTACGTGCGCTTGCTGCTTGCGAGATCGGCGGTCAGCGAGGCGGCGTCGCCCTCGGCTATGAGGCGGTCAATGCGGACGCGCAGCAACTTAAGCGATACGGGCTTCGTGAGGAAGGCGTCGGCTCCTGCGTCGTAAGCGGCGATGCGCTCCTCTTCGGAGGTCTGGCCGGTGAAGATTATCACCTTTATGTGCTTTAGCTTCTTGTCCTCGCGCAGGGCACGCAGGAATCCTAATCCGTCGAGCTGCGGCATCATCATGTCGCACACGATGATGTCAGGCAATGAGGCGGCAGCTATGCGCAGTCCCTCTTCGCCGTCGTATGCCTTCAGCACGCGGAAGTCGTTAATGAGATTACGCTCAAGCAGCGCCACCGTCTCACGCTCGTCGTCAATCAGCAGTATGGAGTGAGTGGCTGTAGGGTTCTCCTTCAGGGGAGCCGTACCAGGCACTGCTTCCGGCTCTTCTTCGTCTGCAAGCACAGTCTGCGTGGATTCCAGACTGTCCGTTGTCAATGCCTCTGTCTTGTCAGCATCAGCCTCAACAGCGGTCTCTTCTATTACTGCCTCCACAACGGGCACGTCTTTCACAGCCACAGCCACAGTCTTGTCCGCCGCAGCCTTCGGAATGTAGAACGAGAAGTCGGAACCCTCGTTCACTTCGCTCTCAAGATGCATCTCGCCGCCGTGCAGCTCCACAAGGGTCTGGACGAAGGAAAGTCCGATGCCGTCGCCCTTGCTCTTCGCCTGACCACGACTTGTGCGGAAGAAACTCTCGAATATCTCGGTACGCGCCTCGGGCACGATGCCGATGCCGTCGTCCTTTACGGAGAACACCACGCGGTCGGGACAGTCGGTGACGGTAAGCACCACGTGTCCGCCCTTGTTGGTATACTTATACGCATTGGATATGAGATTGTTCAGACACATCTCTATCTTCTCTCCGTCCATCTTCAGCAGGACGGGCTGCTTGGGCAGGACGGTGCGGAAGGCGATGTGCTTCTGGTCGAGCAGGTCGTCGTAGTCGCCGGCAAGGTTGGTGACAAACTCCACCACGTCTATCTCCTGACGCTTCACCACCAGCTTGCCCTTGTCCGCCTTGCGGAAGTCTATGGCCTGGCTGATGAGCTTGTTTATCTTCATGGCGCTGCGGTGCATGGCCATAAGGTAAGCCGACGGGACGCTCACTACAGACTGCTTGCGGTCAATAAACTCCTCCAGCTGGGCGGCAATGAGAAAGACGGGGGTGCGCAGTTCGTGCGTGATGCTGGCGAAGAACGTCATCTTGGCATCGTCCAGCTTGCGCTGGCTCTCCTTCTCCACCTCAGCCAGCTCCATGCGGTGGCGCATCTTCAGCATTCTGAGGTAGAGGCGGAAGCTGGCATAAACCACGCCGATGACCATCAACAGCCACAGCGTCTTCGCCCACCACGTGAGATACCACGGCGGGAGAACCGTAATGCGAAGCACGGAAGCACTGGTCCAGCGACCGGTAAGGTCGGTGCAGCGCACAAGAAACTCATAAGTGCCGGGAGGCACGTTGGTGTAGCTGACCTCGCGTCGGTCGGTCATCTCATTCCACGTTTCCTCCATTCCCTTAAGGTAATACGAGAAGTGGAGCGAGCGGGGGGCGCCGTATTCGGGCACCGAATAATGTATGGTGAAATAGTTTTCGTGGCAGCCGAGCGTCACCTCTCCCTCGCTGTTGCTGCCAAGATTAATGGAGCGGCCCTCTGCCACGTCCAGCCTTCCGAGACTGACGTCCTTATAGAGCGACTTGTGATGCAACGGCACGTCGTCAGCAAAGACCAGTCCTTCTACGGAACCGAAATAATAACGTCGTCCGTCATAATAGCAGGCACCATAATTGTATGCCATCGGTATGGAATTGTCGAGGTCGCGGCGCATGAACGCCTTGTTCTCGGGATAATAGATGTAGAGTCCGTTATTGGAAGAAAAGACCATATAGCCGTGGCGCGACTCCACAATGCCCGTGACGATGATGCTGCCCAGTCCGTGTTCTGTCAGTCCGGTGAGCACCTTGCCCTGCGGCTCGTCTATGCAGCACGGCGCCTCATAACGGAACGACACCCATACCCTGCCCTTGCTGTCGGCATACACATAGCGCACCCTGTCGTTGGGCAGACTCATGCCGGGCGTGGACATATTGTAGTGCTTCACGGTGCGAAGCGTGCGGCTGTCTATCTTGTAGACACCGTTGTCGTTGCCTAACCAGATGTAGTTGCCGCTACGACAAAGCGACTGGCAGAGCGAACCGACAAACTCGCGCACAACACGAAACTTGTGTGTCTGCTTGTTGAAGACGAAGAGGTCGCGGCCGCCCACCCAAATATTGCCGTTGCCGTCGTCCACGATGGTCCATACCACGTCGCCACGGTTGCTGACAAGCGGTATGGGATAATTGGTGATCTGATGTGTGGCGATGTCGAAGGCCGAGAGGCCGTGGTTATATACAGCCATCCACACCGTGTGCCAGTCGGCTGTCATAGAGACTATGTTGTCGCCCCAAAGCTGGCTGTTCTGAGAAGTATAGGTGACGGTGCTATGCTGAGCGACTGAATAGACGCCCATTCCGCCGCCGTCCATACCTATATATATATTGTCGCCCTGCGACGCCACAGCCGTAACGGTGTTATAAGGCAGCGTGCCAACCTGCTCGGAAAGCGTGGTGAAGAGGTCTTTGTAGGCGCTATAAAGCGTGAGGCCCTTACGATATGATCCTATCCAGAGATTGCCGTTGCGGTCTGGCAAGAGCGAATAGATGGCATCGCCGCATATCCGTGCGTTGTCTTCCGTGATAAAACGGTCCATTCCGTTACGGCGCAATATCACGCCATGTCCGTCCGTAGCAAACGCCACACCGCCTTCATAGTCGCACGCCGTCTTAAGGCTTGACGGCACCGGCTCGGACGCTTCATGCAGCTTTCCGCCCATCACGTCGAAAGCCTGCCCCGGCTCGTCCACTCCCCTGCCCACATACAGCCGGCGTGTGTTGCGGCAGTAGCTGGCATTGTACATGTTTGACGGACTTGGCTTCAGACTCACGCGCGACAGCACACGGCTGCCGTCAGCCGAAAGCACCGCCACACTTCCTCGCATCACGGCAAACAGACAGTCGCCGTCAGAGGCAATGGCCTGAACCGGCGCACCGGTGGCTACGCCATGGAAGCGGGCTTCACCTATGGCAGAACGATAGATATGTCCGTCATCGTCCACAACGAACACGCTGCTCTTGGTCTTAGTCAAAGAAATAAAGGAATGACAAGTCTTTCGCAATCCTATTATCCGGCAGCGACGGAAGCAGATGTCGGAATAACTGTAGAAGTCTACACCGAAGTCAGCGGCAACGTACAGTCCCGTGTCGGTGGACAGCAGGCTGTGCACGTTATTGTTGGATATTGTGGTGGTGTTGGTATTGCTGTAGCGAAACAACGTGAAGAACAATCCGTCAAACTGGGCAAGTCCATTTGTAGTACCTGTCCATACGAATCCACGATTGTCCTGAGCAATACAGTTGATAGTGTTGTCGGGCAATCCCTGCTTGATATCAAAATTGCTTGTACGCATTTGGGCTACAGCCGAATGTACGGACAAGACAAGACATAGCAGTAATAAAAGAAGGCGTTTTCTGTATATCATCTTACGTTTTTAGGCTTAACGACAACAAAATTAAGAAAAAAATCGCCAACTAAGAATTAAAAGAAGAACTATTCACGCCTAACGAGGAATTTACAAGCAGAAAAGGCAAACTCATTTGTAATATCACCGATAAACAGGAATTTATCTGCGAGACTGTCTGCTGTAGTAGGCAGGGCTTTGACAAAAACCTTTCTCCACATGCCGCTTATGGGCGCAAATCC
>ERZ1023881.83-NODE-83-length-46093-cov-45.501911_pt1 | contig 46093 bp, 35 predicted proteins | sample MGYA00380393_ERZ1023881 | MGnify/ENA primary metagenome ERZ1023881 (study PRJEB33179, sample SAMN07449004) | human gut metagenome | biome: Human-gut; feature: Human associated habitat; material: Faeces | host: Homo sapiens | place: India: Bhopal | collected... | reverse complement strand
ATTTGCGCCCATAAACGGACTGTGGATAAAGGTTTTTGTCAAAGCCCTGCCTACCGCAGCAAACTCACAGATAAACTGCAATTTATCGGTGCGTTGCACCGAATTTTGAATTAGGAGTTCTTGCTTAGGCAAGCGGCAGAGCCGAGCGGTGAATTTTGAATTATTCTCGGCTTCGCCTGCGATTTTGAATTGTTTAGTTTATAATTACGGCTTACAAGGCAAACTTAGGAGGCTCATTTATTATCTCACTGCTAAACAGGACTACAGTCCTAATCCCTTCAACGCCTTGTCTGCAGCCTTGTTAACGGCTTCGTTAGCCTTCTTGTTAGCCTCGTTCACCTTTTCTGCAGCCTTTTGTCTTTCGGCGTTCACTTTTTCGTCCACCTTTTTCTTGCCCTCTGCAGCAGCGGCGCTGGCTTTAGTAGCAGCATCGTCAGCGGCAGCCTTAGCAGCGTTTTCGGCTTTTGTGGCGGCATTGTTGACAGCCGACTTGGCGGCGTTCTCGGCAGCGTTCTTCACGGCTTCAGGAGCGTTCTTCACCATTTCGGCGGCTGCCTTGGCTGTCTCCACTGCCGTTTCGCCCTTTGCAATGGCAGGAGAAGCGAGCTTAACCACGTCGCTTGTGATGGCTGCCTTCGCATCCTCAGCTGTTGCGGCAGCAGATGTCGGCAGGTTGACGATACCGTTTACGAGACTTTCCACCGTGCTGTTGTCGCTGGCTATGGTCTTCAGTGTCTCAGCGTTGTCATTGACAAACTTCTTGATGGCCGAACCGTATGCCTTGGCCTCTTCCAGCTTGCCTTCATCAGCGAGGTTCTTATAGATGGTCTGGAGGTTGGCGAGAACAGAGATAGCGGTCTTCGCGTCCTTGGCGTCAATGGCTTTCTGGAGCTCGGCTGTGAGATTGTTGATGGTGGTCTTGGCGTCTTCGCTAAGCTCGGCACCGCCTTCTTCGTCCGTTACTACGGCAGCCGAATCAGCATTGGCTGCTGCGTTCTGTGTCTTGTTGCCGCAGTTTGAGAATGTCAGAGCAAGAGCTGCTGCAAAGATAAATAGCTTCTTCATAATAATATATGATTTATCTTAATCGCTTCTGTTTTACTTGTTTCTGATTACCTTATATGCCTTGCCGCCTTCCACGCTTACCACGTAGACTCCTGGCTGGCATGAGGCGAGGCTTACTACGGCCTTGCCGCTGGCATCCGCCTTGGTGGCAGCGAGGCTCTTGCCTGCCACGTCATACAGACTGACGGCTTTGGAGGCACCGATTCCTTCCACCACAACCGTCGTTCCGTCCACGAAGGTAAGGCGACATTCGCCGTCCTTCACTTCGGCAATGGCTGTCTGGATGTCATCGAAGACAAACTTATTGACATCGGCGAGCACGTATTCGTCCGAAACGTCGTTGGAAGCAACATAGAGCTTGCTGTCATCGAACGTCACCTTAGGACGTGTGGCAAGGACGTAGCTCTGCTTGTGACCGTCCTTAAAAAGCAGCGTGAGCTTGCTCTCGCCCTCAGCAAGGGCTGGCTGGCACATGCCGCAGATGAGCAACAGTGAGGCTATGCCGCGACGCAAGGCGCGGCGCATCGGAGTAATGACTGTTTTCTTCATATATTCTTGTGCTTTTTTACGTTTTAGAATTGTCATTGTGTCATACCTCTATGTATGATAATGCAAAAGTAGATATTTAAATTGGTAAACACGAACGAAATGAAAGGAAAATAAAGGGATATCTAAATAATTATTTTTAGTAAATATAAGATTGGTATTAATATTTAATTTGATATACATAATTCGCCAGTCGCATAATCGTGGAAGCGGTGCCATCAGTGCTCTTTGCATAGCCATTAGCGGCATCGCCATGTGTGGCATGATCTTCAATGATTGCTTCTTTTATACAATAAAGGGGAGAGACGAGATTGCTCTGCGCCGCTCCCCACCGTCAGTTTCTCATTTCTCTGCCACGACCTCTCCGAGTTTCGCTTCACCACTAACGGGCTACATCTCTGCTAATGCGGTTTTCGTCCGCGTCACCTTGGGCTATTAGCTGTCAGAAACTTGCCTTGAATGTTCGCGTCAAGTCGACAACCCCGCTAGCGCAACACCGAGCAAGCTCGGGGTTGGCACCTTCGCTCCGTCAAACCCTTGGGTTTCCACTCCCCTCATCGACTCCTCCCCGTAAGGAGGTGCCCGAAGGCAGTCGTGTAGATACTTTGTTCAACTGCCGTCGTGTGCGTACGCCTTTGCGTACCTGAGAATCGGACTCAGAGACGAGATTTCAGGTCTCGCCTGGGCCACCCGTACGCGACGTTTTGCACACGTCTTTTTTTACTGTTAATTGAACTTGATTAAGTTCAGTTATTAATCACTCTTTTTATTCAGTAATTCCACTTACTACATACTTTCGTCTTTTTGTCTATTCCATTGGAATGCCAAGCGCTGTTGCTACAAGGCGTTTCCTCATAGTGAGCGTTTCCTCCTGTCCCATGCGGTTCAGCAGATTGTAGTAGCCGCCAATCTCTGTTATGTTGAGCGGGGCAGGCATCCTTGGTGTAACGTTAGCCACTTCGTTGGCTACGCGTTGCAGTATTTGCATGCGTATGGCTTTCATATCATCGGACGACTCAGACATGATTATCTCCGTCAGCGCGTCCATCAGTTTCTTCATATATTCTTCGTTCATATAGCTTGCGTTTTATGATTTACCATTGTCTGCAGGCTTTGCGCTTTCAGCCTTTCCTCCATCTCCTGGCTTTCCTCCGTCTCCTGGCTTTTCTCCATCTCCTGGCTTTCCGTCTGTCTTCTTGTCGCCCGGCTTTTTAGAAGTTTTTGTCCCGAGATAAGCCGTTGCTATGCTGGCAGCAGCCTGGATGGCTTTTTGTGTAGTTTCTGACGATTCCTTAAGGGCTTTGTCTCTACCATCGGATGTGTTTTTGCTGGCTTCCTTGAGCACATCTTTTATGTCCACCTTGCTGAGTAGGTCAGCAAATTTGGGTTCGTTTGCCAGATCCTTAATCAGGCTTGTTGCTGCGATATGCTGTGGAAGCGTTGTTCCCTGTGAAGGCATCTGTACGGTAGGTGCGTTGACGTCCTTTAGCAGACTATACTGACTCAAAAATGAGGAGTCTACCTGTGCGTGGTCGATGTCAGAATCCTTCCAGTTCCAGAACCTAGTGATGTCGATAAGTTCGCTCACGTTTGTCTCGCCGAGCACAGCCTCGCCAATCATGCCGTGTGTAGGAATGGACACTTCTGCCGTGGGCACGCGGAAGTTGGTGGCGTAGTGCTTGTAGATGCGATCTTGCAGCAGTCCGTTGGAGAGCTTTTCTATTCCTGACTCCTTCGACAGACTCTTCACCACTTCCTCGTCGTCCGGGATGTAGAACGGCAGTATAAGGCTGTTGCCATAGATGCCTAACGGTGAAAGTGCGTCCACGCAGTTGAGCAACGGATACTGTGTGCTGGTGTTGATGCCGTCATGGTTGATGTCCATGTCGATGGTGTATCCCTCGAGCATCATCACGCGCTCACCGTCGGAGAGTCCTTCCCATACCGAACGCGAGTATTCGTACGTGTTGTTAAGCACGTGCTGGTAGAGGTTCTCCACCTGTCGCAGTTGGTTGTCGTTGTAGTATATTGATCCGGTTCGGTTGATAGGTATCAGCGTTCGTCTGTCGAGTTCTTGCTTCACCATTCTTACGCTGAAGGTTTCGCCGCTCACGCTTGGTTTTTTGTAGTCGTCTGACGGGATTGCCACTCCCACCTCCACTCTCAGTGGAGCTGCGTTGAGCACTTCGTCGCCGTCGAGTGTTGCTATCTTTGGCTTTTTCTGGCTTTGGATTTCCGCCTTAAACTCCAGATTTTCACCATCATCCGGTTCGAAGGTTGACACAGCCACCGTTCTGCAGCTTCTGTTTATCTCCAGCATGAATGACGTGTCGTAAGAGTAGCTTGCTGGTATGTTGAAGGTGTATTTGAACTGCTTTCCGCTTGAGTTGCGTCGGTTTTCCGCTACAAGTTTCTTCAATGCGCCTTGTGTGAGCAATTCCTTCTTGTAGTAATTGGTCACCGCTACCAGCTCTGGTATGCTGCTGCTTGTAGGATATATGATGCTGCCGTCCTTGGTGCGCAGGAATACGTTGAGCTCGTCCTCGGCTATGAAGTTGCCGGTAAGATTTATTTCGATGGGAAGGTTGGAAGATTCGGTTGTCTTTTTCCAGTTTTCCGTATTGTATATCTCCTCACACAGATCAAGTCCTCTACGGTAGTAGTAGGGCAGGCATTCGCGCAGGATGTCGTTATAGAGCATCAGGCCTCCGTAGCGTTTCTTGAATGCGTCGGCCGCGTTATTGTTATTCTTATAATCGGTATAGTCTATCGACTCTTTATCCAAAGTGTAGAACGGTATCAGCTTCAGCGGTACGAAGAGCACGAGTTTCACGTCTGAGATGCATGTCTTGAGCTTGTATCTTCTCATCACCTCCCAGTATTGCACGGTCATGATGTGCGAATGGTTGTGGTTGGCAATGATCTTGGTGCTTACCGCCTCGCTTTCGTTGCCCGATGCGGTGCGTATGGCCACGCGGTTGGTTTGTGCCATGCGTGCGCTGTTGCTGGCAATGGCTGTCTGGAAGCGTGACGCAGCCTGGGATGCGTCGCTGTATAGATTGTGCGTCATTGCGCTTGCCGACGAGTGGCCGCTGCTGCTTGCTGCCGAGCAGTTGCCTGAAGCAATGATGAGGGTTCCCGACGTACTTTTACTTTTGGTCTTTGTTGAATAGTTGGCGTGTTGTGCTGCCCATCCGTTTTGTGCCGCGGTCTGGTTGAAGAGTTCCTCCACCATGTCGTTCTGGCTCAACGATGCATTGTCGGTAATTCGGTCTGTACCGCTTATGTTGTCCGCCGTAGTGTATTGTTCGGACTTGTCTCTTACCACTATTCGCTGCTCCTCGCCCGGTGATAGCACGAGAGAGTAGAGCAGGTCGCCGAGGGCGTATCCGTCAGGTATCCATGCCTGCTCCATGTTGAGCACATATCCGATGCTCAGTCCTGAGCTCATACACACATTGTCGTGATTGCTCTTCACGTTTTTGCGGAAGGCATACACGTCGATGGGACTATCTATCGCCTTGCGGCTGATGTTTGCGCTTGGCACCGTAAGTCGCTGCAGCAGGCTGTAGTTGAACATTCGAGCCGGCGCTGTGTCGGGGTCGAGATATACGGTATTGCCGCCTTCCTCGCCTTGGAGGCGCACGCTCGGGAGAGCCTTTGCTACAGTCTTTGCCGTGCTAAACTTATCGTATTCAAGGAAAAATGTCATATCCCGACTCAGGTCGCATATGATTAGAGGCTCTCCCTTGGCGCTTTCGCTTTGTTTTGTGTGTGCTAATATGTCGTTTATGGGTCGTTGTACCTGCTGTTCTCCATTCTCATTGCTGAAGGTGAAGGTAAGCACCGGACCGAAATTGTATTTCTCGGGCATGTATATCTCGAACTTGCCATTGCGGTCGGTGAATGCCTGCACCGGACGCTGTAGCTGGTCGAGGTCGTTGACCGAACAGAGGAATCCGCTAAGCTGCACGAGTATGCCGTTTAGTGTATACCTCTCTTTGTCAGTAGACATTACCGCACGTCCGCGGATAATCTTCGGCAGTCCGATGGCATCGGGCAGGTTGAGGGCCTTCAGTCCTTTGCTTATCGCCTCGAATGTGCCCACCACTTCCTTGGAGCTGATTTCGTCGTCGGTCAAGGCATAGAGGTGGCAGGGGGCAGGCTGGTCGGACATGTCGAGGGCGAAGCTCGACGCCGGCGTGTACACCCTGTATATGCGGTCGTCGGGATATCTTTTGCCGTATTCATGTGCAGCCTTGATGATGTTCTCGAGTTCTCTTGCCGTAGGCGGTTGTGTTTTGCCCGTTATGCCAGACAGCTCGCTTTGGTATACACGCTGTATTGACGGCAGGTCGTTGGCTGTAAGCGATGTCAGACAGTCGCTTGACGGGATGTTGTTGGTTGCTGTCTTTTCCTGACAGATGCGGTAGATGCCGATGGTGTGCAGGGCGGCTATGAGGGCGTCGTCCATGCGCGTCACGTTCATTTTTGTGCGCAGGTTGGCAAGGTTGCTCAGCTTGTATTGTTGCGGTCTCAGCAGCTTGGCCTTCTTGATGTATTCCTTCAGTTTTTCTTCCGTAGGATAAACAAACGAGTCAAGCTGGCTTGTCGATAGTGACGTTACGATGTCGAGCAGCGTCTTGCAGTCGCATATAGCCAGGTCCTGCATATTGCGCACTCCGGCCTGTGCTATCAGCCATGCCTCGTCGGCACTGATGCCGTCGATGCGCCATAGGTCGGCCTGTCTCAGCCACATGTTCACCTGCTGCAGAGTGATGAGCTGGTCGTTGCTGAGCTTCTTCTTGTCCTTTTGGGCTGCATACTTTTGTTTCTCTACGATGCTGTCGCGCACTTGCTGTCGCTTTTCTGGCGTATCGCAACGTGTGAGAAGCGTCGCCACATCATAGATTTGAAGCATCTCCAGAATCTTGTGGATGCCACGGCTGATTCCCTTAATAGGTATAAGCGAACCGCCCATATTTGTTATCGTAATCTTTGTACTCATAATAGTGGTTTTACGTTGTTAGGTTGAATATGAACGACATTCTTCTCTTGTCTTCGCTTGCAAAATTAGAGCATAAGCGTGTTCCCCTAATTGTATATTCTTAACAAAAAATGGCCAATTTCGATCATTTTGCCGTTCTTGTGAATTTGTGCATCTCTTTTTACAAGCAATATGTAAATTCCCCAACTACATTTGTATGGTATTTTGTTCGGTTTACGCTATCTGTGCATCCATAAAATCCTAAACAATTAAGTTTTTATGAAAAAGATTTACACGATCATTACCACGTTGCTGCTTGCCGTACTTACGGCGAACGCGCAGACCGTGCTTATCAATGAGGACTTGTGTGGAGCGCAAGCAGAAGTCAATCCAGACGCCTACTGCACAGGATGCTGAGAACATCACCGACCATAGCTTCCGTGCTGTGTGGACTCCGACTGGTGCGGAGAGCTATCTGCTCAACGTATATTCCAAGAAGGTGTCTGGCAACACCATCACCGTCAGCGAGGACTTTGAAGCCGTTGACGCTGACAGCGAAGGTCGTCTCAATGCCACAAATCCCAACCTTCCCGAGGGATGGTAGTTTGAATGGAAAGACCTCACGAAGCCTCATGTGGCTATGGACGAGGGACCAGACGGCAGCACCAAGGCTATAAGACTGGTGGACGAGGGCGACAACACCGCTGTGCTCTTCGACAATGTGACGTACGCTTACCCAGAACCTGCCGAACTCACTTACGCTCTCAAGGACCTCAAGGTGGCAGCACAGAAGAACGCTGACGCCGAAGCCGACATGACCTACGACGTTACAGGACTGGACCCTGAGTTCGACTATTTCTATACCGTAAAGGCTGTTTCTGGCCGTTACGTGTCAGAGCCTTCCAAGGAAATAGAGGTGTTCGCCGTTAGCCAGCCCACCGTTCTTGAGCCTACGGACATCACTTCTGACGGATATACAGCCAACTGGACATGCGGCAACAAGGTGGACGTCTACCGTGTGGAGCAGGTGCAGCTCAACACCATCGACAAGGATACCGACGATTACACCATTCTGTATGAGGACTTCTCGAAGGTGAAGGCTGGCGACAAGGTGGAAGTGGTGACCAGCTCAGTCATCACAGACAACAACACCACAAAGTCGATGTATATGGACCGTCCGAACTTCGGACCAGGCCATGACATCTACTACCGTGTGACGGGTCTGCGCTATTATCATGGCAACCGCAAGGACGCCGTGGCTTCCTCTCCTTCAGACATGATGCTTGTCAAGGCTCCTGCCACAAGCATTCAGACTGTTGGCAAGACCGAGTCAAGCGTGACCACAGTAGCAGGTGGCGTAAGCGTGACAACAGCCGACAACGCCGTGCTTGACGTATACACCACAACGGGTCAGAAGACACTCACCCGCACTCTCGTCCCCGGCACCACCGACGTAAGCCTCGCCCCCGGCGTATATATTATTAAGGTGGCAGACCAGGCTTTGCGCGTGGTGGTGAGATAAAGACGCATGTCCGCAATTCCAAATCATCACATTTAGGTATTGTGCGTTAACCGTAAGCTAACTATCTTTGCAACAGAGAAATACGAAGCACTGATCGTATGTATTAACTAATATAAAAGCAAAGAGAAAATGAAGAAAACAGTTATCGTTTACGGCACAAGCACAGGCACATGTGAGGAACTTGCCAACAAGATTGGAGGCAAGCTCGGTGTGGACAATATCATCAACGTTACAGATCTTGACAGCAGCGTCATTGCTGACAATGACAACCTCATCCTCGGCACCTCTACATGGGGTGCCGGTGAGATGCAGGACGACTGGTATGACGGCGTAAAGGTGCTGAAGGGTGCTGACCTCAGCGGAAAGACCGTGGCTCTGTTCGGTTGCGGCGACTCGGAGTCTTACCCCGACACGTTCGTAGGTGGTATGGCTGAGATATATAATGCCGCAAAGGCAGCCGGTGCGGACGTCATCGGAGCCGTATCCACAGACGGTTACACCTTCGACGACTCAGAATCGGTGGTTGACGGCCACTTCGTAGGTCTGGCTCTTGACGAGGTCAACGAAGACGACAAGACCGACGAGCGCATCGAAGCTTGGGTGGCAGAAATCCAGCCCAACCTCTAATCACCTTTTATCCGAACATTCATCCATCTAAAACTGTCAATCATGCAACAACCCAATGTGCTACCCGTAGACATGAAGGTTCTGATGAACCACATCTATGAATACCAGAAGGGTGTGCGCCGTATGGTGCTTTTCACCCTCAATCGAAAATATGAGGAGTTTGCCATACGAAGGCTGGAGAGCCAGAACATCAGCTACATAGTCCAGCCGGTTGGCAGTGACCGCCTCAATCTGTATTTCGGCAGAGAGGAATGTCTCAACGCCATACGGATGATCGTAACGCGACCGCTAAACCTGCTCACTCCTGAAGAGGACTTCATGCTCGGCACAATGCTCGGATACGACATCTGCGCACAATGCGAGCGTTATTGTGAACGCAAGAACAGATGCAACAGACAATGCAACGGTAATTGCGACAACCAATGCAAGAACGCAAGTTAAGCGTGAGCTATAGCTGGTATATATAATAAGAAGATGGCAAGGACATTCCCTGCCATCTTTTTTTGTGCTATTTTTAGTTATGCAAAAGTGGCGGTATTGTAGGAGGCTATGGCGTCGTCTCGCCGCAGCAGAAACGATGGGACTATCGCATAATTGGACTTAATTTGTGTTAAACGTCTGTAAAGTAGTGGGGTGAGCAGTCTTTTTCTTTACCTTTGTAAAGCTCATTCAAAGAATGACAACCTACATAAGTATAAACCCAAATAAACATTTGCATGAAGCATTTTTCTACTCTTCTGTTGGCGATGTTCGCCATCGGTGCAAGCGCGCAAAGCGGTGGTACGGGAGCATTGCTCGATGAAACCTACCAGTTTACAGACGGCGGCGACGGACTTTTCCGCTATGTTTTTGCCTACGACAGTAACAAGCAGCGCTCCTCGGAGACAATCTATTACAAGGAACGCAACGCCGGCGTGTGGGGCAGTGAGTCGCTATACGAGGTGGGCAACTACTCCTATCAGTTCGACTCCAAGGGTCGTCTGAAGGTGAAGGAGGTGAAGTACAGCCTCGGCAAGCCCCAATTTCAAACCTACCGCATCATGGTGGACTATAACGACACGGCTGCTGCCGGCGAAGCAGTGAGCACTTTCAAGCGTTATACGCTCGCAGACGACAACAACTACCAACTCGAAGAGCAGTGGAGCCTTTATGCCAACGGCCAGCTCGCTTCGCATTCACTTTTCAACAGCTACGATGCCGTATCGCACCGCTATGATGAAAACGGAACGATTAATGCTATTCTCTCCTACGACTTTTCAGGCGATAAACTCGTGACCAAAGTCACAAAGAGCGGAACGCTCAACGATTCCACCATCGTTCATTACAAGGATGGAATGCCGTCATGGACAGAACGCTACCGTTACGACGGCAAGACGGGTAGGCCTCTTGAATATACCACATGGGGAAAGACGGTGGACGCCTTTCATAACGTGTGGGAATACGATGCCCAAGGACGCATCGTGCTCGACGAACATTACATTGACAGCGCAGACGACGATGTGGATTATCCGACTGTTGCAGCCTTGTCGGGAAAGCGCAGTAAGTGTGCCCGCATGCCGTTCATGAGTGCAGGCTGGTCTGAAGCGGCTGCCAATGCTCGCAAGGCAGACGCCGCTCTGCGCCGTAACAGGACAGAGTCGGCTCTGACGGAGCCTGAATGGAAACTCGACGAAAGAATCACATACAAGTATTTCAATGACGAAGCATATCCCGTAAGCAACTCTTGGCGTTCAGTCATGAATATGGAAGGTCCCTTGTCAGAGTGTGCTTTCTTGGAAAAGGGTGATGAGACAGAACCTGATTATGAGGAACGCATCGTCTTCACACGTGATGCTTCGGGCAAGATCACGGCAGTAAACCATACTTACAGTAAGGAGGAAGGCAGCGAAAAATCGTCTGTCTATGTAGTGGATGCCGCCGGACACGTTACCCGTCGCACCTATACAAACAAGGAAACATCGGGAGACCGTACGGATACTTATGTTGAAGATAACCAATATGTATGGGATTCCGACCGCTGTGTGAGTATGGTTGAAACCAATGGTTACACCACCGGACAGCAGACCAAGACATCACATGTCTACACATACGACACTGCCGCCAATAAGTTTACCGACGAATTGCGCATAACGCACGAAAACGGAACGGACGAACCGTCCACCGTGACTTACACCGTGCAACAGAACGGAACCAGCGTTGAAGCCACAAACAAAGAGTCGGCCTATTGCAATTCGCGATACATCCGTGAGGTTCAGCAGGAGGACGTAAGCTTCATCGCTCCCAATATGCTGAAGGACTTTGACGGAGCCTATCCTGAGCCGCGCACGGTGATTTCGGTGAAGGGCCGCGTTGTAACGACAGCGACAGGACCACGTGGCAAATACTACGGATATGTGGAAGTTCCGGCTCTCAACGATGCCGACAACCAGTACCTGACGCTTGCTCCCGGCCAGTATTTCAGTGTGAAACGTGTCGGCAACCAGCTTGTATGTTCCGACATTGACGGCTTCCCCGTGTATGTGGTTGAGGGAAATCTCCTCAAGAAGGAATACATCTATCTCGATAACACTTCATCCGTTACTCCCCAGACCAGCGTCGCACCGGTGGCCAAAGCCGCTGACGGTGTTGAGTGTACCGAAGTGGAATATATCTATTCTCAGTATGGACTGCTCGTGGGACAGACCCTCACCGATATAAGTGCAGATGGTAAACGCACTGAAAACATCAGCATAGAGTATAAGTATGATGAGGCCACCGGCATCGGAACTTACGAGGCTACCACAGCTAAAATGCAGCTTTCGGGCAGAAGTCTCGGCTTGACCGACGGCACGACATTCAGTGTCTATACCCTCGGCGGTAAACAGCTTGCCGCCAATGTAGCCGATTACACTTTCGCTTCATCAGGTGTATATATCGTCAAGGTGGGCGGAAAGAGCGTGAAGCTCACTGTGAAATAAGGCGCATCGACACAATATTTGCATTCCTGACGCTCAATACTCCTCGTTCAGCGCACAAAGAAATCCTTGGTGCGAAATTCGCGAGTTTTGAGCGTGCAGCGATAGCATGCTGATATATAGCAGATTATGCTGCCAAGAAGAGAAGTGTGCAATGAATGGTGAAGCTAAACAAGCATTGTTGGGCTGCTTTAGAGCCACTTTTACACTCCAATACAGCCTCTATTGCCTGACAAAAGAGCCTCTTTTCCACACCAACAGTGGCTCAGTTGGAGTGGAAAAGAGGCTTTTCTTGTATATTATGGGGGCAACATCGCAGCAAAATACCATAAAAACAGCAATCCAGAACTCTATAATCAATTTTTATTTTGTAACAGCTTTTTACTCTTTGTACGATATTTGCATGGCGGACAAGAAGACGTTTTTTAGACAAGAAGACATGAAGACATGTTTTTTAGGCAAGAAGGCATATGCACAGTCGTTGCCCCCCTCTTTCTTGTGCAAATTTTGTTAAAAGAACAGCTTCCCGCGTACACCCTATGCATAATTTCGCTAAATTTGTTTAATGTAAAAACCTAAACCATACCTTATGGGAAAGTCTCTTTTCATATTATTGTGTATGCTGTGCCGCTCATTTGTTTTTTGTACTGCACAACAGGTGGACATGCTGCATAACATGTTCCGTAGCGGTGATGTCATAAAGAAGGAATTGTGCTTGTTGACGGAAGAGAGAACAGACAGTAAGGAGGCAAAGCTATGGACAATTCATAGGAAGGATGACGATATTACGGTTTTACAGAAATTCTACCAGTCAAAGGATTCTCTCTGCAATATTTACTTTTCAGAACGGAATGCCTTAAACCATTTCTCCCTTGATAACAACGCCTTGAAACTTTCAGTAAGGGAGGACAATCAGACATATATACATTATGACCTGCCTCAGACATATCTCATGTTCCCAATCTATTATGGCGATCGTATAAGCGGATTGTTCCATGGCACTGGCACTTTCTGCGACAAGCTGCGTGTGCGCTCATGTGGCAGCTATTCGCTTAGCGCAGACGAGCAGGGGTCTCTTGTAACGGCAGACGGTGACACGCTGCATAATGTTATATGCCTACATGCGCTCCGCCGTGAGAATGTAATGTATTTTCCTCGTGAGCAAGTGCCGTCAGACTATGGCGTTTTTACTGATGACAGCATTCGGGCATGCATAAACAGCGACTCTTTAGTATTGCAGGAAGACCTTTACCGATGGTACGCACCAGGCTATCGTTATCCCGTGGCGGAGCGTTGCCTGTATTCATACAGAGGAGAGGCTGTGGCAGAATATTCCTTATACTGTCCTCTCGAAGAACAGGAAAACCTTTACCTTGACGAGGCAAACATAGAGGTACGTCAGAAGGTAAAGGACGGGACGTATGTGCCTTACAGAAAACCGTCAGAGGCGGTCGGCGACAATATTATGGACTATCATTGCAGTATGGACGATAGCGGCAGAAACATACATGTGGAGTTCACCGTCAACAGCCCGGCATCGGTGTCGTTCGTCCTTTCCAACTCTGAGGGCATGGCATTCCGGTCCTTCTCAGGCAACTATCAACCAGGCGAGAATAACTCCATAGACATCAGCTGCACCGGTTTGCCAAGAGGCCAGTACGTCCTTTATATCAATGCAAACGGCAGCGTATCGTCCGAGAAATTCAACATACAGTAATCCTTGTTGTTCAATTCATAAAAATATAAGGTATGAAAAAGGTAAGGCATCTTCCTTGGTCTGTCAAGTATACGATACTTGCTGTACTGTCCATTATATTTGTGTCTCCTGCTGCATATTCGCAGGGACCAGATGCGTCCGAACTCATCAAGGACGGCACTCTGAATGTGCCTTATACGCTTTCGGACGGCACCGTGCTGCCTTCGCCAGAAGCTGCCCGGATGCGCCGTTATACGGACCACCCTGTAGCCCTCAACACCGGTGTGCTCTCAGTAAACATCCCTCTTTACACCATGTCCGTCGGCGGCTACAGTCTGCCCATAGCCCTTTCGTACCACGCCGCAGGCATCAAGGCAGACGACGAACATTGCGAGACCGGTCTCGGATGGTCGCTGCTTGGAGGAGGATGCATATCACGCTCTGTAATCGGCGTCCCGGACGAGCAAGCCAAATCTACAGCATATAATGACGATAATATTAACACCTCTCTCCTTGTCAAGGCCCTGCACTACGATGCGGACACGTGGTATGACCGTTACAGCTATAGCTTTGCCGGTTATTCAGGCAGTTTCATCATACAAGGCAACAGTATACAGCAATTGCCTCAAACCGACCTGGACATCGATTTCTGTGACAGCAGAGACGAAGGTGTACGCAATTTCTTTATTACCACACCCGACGGCGACCGTTATTACTTCACGGAACGTGAGCATACAAGGTACAATTACGTGCCGTTAACATACCATACATTCGGCCCAAATGGACAAAGTTATGAAGCGGTAACGGCATGGCATCTCAGCCGTATCATAACCGCCAACAACACTGACACAATCAGTTACGAGTATGACAAGGAGCCGTTCTCACGCTACGATTTTCAGAAACCCGCAGACTACCGTAGCTATTGCCAACCCACCCATGGACCTGTCACGGAGAGTGTGGGCTACAGCAGTGATGGGCTGTCGCCGTTCGTCCATAACGAGTATCCCGACAAGCGTATCCTTTCCGCCATCTATTCGCGTACTTGCAGCATAAAGTTCATTCATGCCAAGTATTCTTCCACAAACTATCACACCATCAATGGCATGAGTGTGCTCTCGCCTGACAGTGAAACAGTAAGAAAAGTCTCGTTCACTTACACGTCCACCAATGACGGGCGTGTATTGCTCAGCGACATCTCTGTAAAGGACGGAGACCGTCTTATAGACAAACAGAAGTTCGAATATTTTCCTGGGCAAGAATCGAAGCATACTGACCTGTTCGGTTACAATAACTATAACTCTTCCCATCAGGAAAGGACAAGTTTCAGCGTTCTTGATACGGACGGCAAGATCAGCATGCTGCGTATCCCGTATCTGAATTCTGCGAAAGGCTACACACTGGAAAAAATAACAGACGGTCTCGGAGCTACGACAACTTTCGAGTATGAGCAAAGCGCATGCGATTCGCTTCTCCTTCCCAACGACCGGAATGTCTCTGCCAATAACAATAGCAGAACAGGAAACAACCTGAACACTGGTGTAACGCAACAAGGTAACAACAAGGAGTGGACTACAGAATGGAAAAAAGAACCTGCTCCGGTAATTCCGGGTACTGACGGTTTGAAATTTAAATCGATAGTAGAAGATTCGGTATACTATTATGTCTCCATCGGTCTACGTATAAAGTCAGTCACCGTAACCGACCCGATAACAAATCGCAAACGTATCCGTGAGTTCAGCTACAGCAATCCGGTATGCACTTTTCCGCTGAAGAGCCTCAGACCGTCTTCATTCATTTCCATCGGCGGCACCATCATCTATCAGGGTATGCAAGCCAGCTACACAACCGGCGCTACGTTTACCACTTCATGCCGCACTCCCGGAGCCCAACTTGAAAACGCCACCGTATACTATGGCTGTGTCACGGAGAAGACAAGCGGCACGTCATTGGACAAGCCTGTATTGACAAAATACATGTTCGATACGTCCAATGTACAAAATACCTACATCGTCAATTCCCTGAGAATCATCAACATAATCTACACGAATGAACGTTATTTAGGCTATCCCATAAAGACTTCCCATACGGAAGATGGTGCGTCCGTCTGTGCGGAACGAGTTTTCGGTCCGCAAATTCTTGACGGACATGTCCGGGAGTCATTCTGGGAGAAGGCCCCGCTTGTCAGCAAGACCACCTATCGCTGCACGGACAATGGCTATGAGCCTATGGAACGCACCGTCAACCGCTACAGCACAGATCTTGACGCCCCGATAAATACGGGTCTATATGTAGAGGGCCTCACACGCAATGTAATGTCAGACAGACTACGTGAAGTCTATGAAAGCAACGATGACTTCAACTATTTCCCCGTTTCTGTCATCAGCGGGCGTCTGTTCAAGGATTCAACCATAGTGACAACCTTCAACGAAGACGGAACATCGCGTACCGTAGCGGCAGCATACCGGTATGACGGCCGTGACAAGAAGAAAGATCTTTACGGCGTTTCCTCCACGGACGACCTCAGTGCTTCAGATCTGCATGCCCTGCAGTCCGTACGCCTGAGTTGCGGCAACTCTACGGTGGAGCGTAACTGGTATCGCTCCGCCAACATGAAAACCGCTTTCTACAGGGCAGTGAGCAGTAAGGGCATGCGGATGCTTCCGGTTATGGAAAAATACATATCTGACGATAATGACACCGTCATTGTCAGGAACGACTATGACGAGTTCGGAACAAACGGTAGCGTATTTCCTTCCCTCTCCAGCATCACACACAGAGGGACGGAAGTGGCACGGCAGGAATTTCTCGACTATGACTGTCGCGGAAATCTTCTCGCCACGCGCATAAACAGCGGCGTTCCCACATCGTACATGTGGGACACGGAGGCATCATTGCCCGTCGCCGCAATAAAGGGCGGCATTGTTACTGCAGACCAAAAGGCAGCCGAGGCTGCGTTGTCCTCGGATTCAGTGCTCGTCACACGGTACGCCTACAAGCCTCTTGTGGGCTGCACCGCCATATACTATCCCAACACGCGCACCGTCAGCTATGGTTATGACGGCGGCAGATTGTCAACGATATCAGACACGGGCGGCAATGTGGTGAAATCCTACGACTACGCCATATATTCAGAGAAGCGGCTGAAAGGCTGTAATTCGGTGACAGAGCATACCTATACGTCAGCAGGAAAAGGCACGTCCGTCACCACGTCCACATATTACGACTCTTTCGGATGTCCGGTAAACGTCGTTGCCAGAGGTGCTTCAACGGACAGTCGCGACCTTGCCACACTGACCGAATACGATGCTCTGGACCGTACCGTGAAGGAATGGCTGGCTGTTCCTTGCAGTGCAGCTAACGGTCCCATATCCCGACGCGATTTTCTTAGAAAGTCTTCCTCCGAGTATGATGACAGCCTTGCTTTCAGGGAGTCACAATACGAGCTTTCCCCATCAGCAGAAGCTGTGCGCATCCTTCAGCCGGGAGTCGCGTTCAGCAAGCGACCGTACACCACATCCTTCGTCGGCAACAGACAGTCCGACGCAATGTATCGTTGTCAGCGCTTTGTCCCGTCAAGCGACTATACATTCCGCGCCATTGGCAGTTACGCTGACGGCGAGCTGGCTGTTGTAAAGACTGTGGATGCAGACAACCGTACCGTGTTGACCTTTACGGACTGGAAAGGCAACAAGGTGCTCGAACGCCATGTCATGGATGGCAGCAGAGGCGTTACGGCTGACACTTATTACGTTTATGACGCTTTGGGCAAACTGCGTTTTGTCCTTCCACCCGCATTGGACGGCATGACGGAAACAGGCGGGAACTCTTGGGACATACGCTCATGTATGCCCATCCGTCAGTATGCCTATTTCTATCGCTACGACAACCGCATGCTTCTTGTGGAAAAGAAGCTTCCCGGCGCAGATCCCGTTTATTACATCAATGACATTACGGGAAACGCCGTGTTCAGTCAGGACGGCAACCTGCGCAAAAGAAACAGATGGAATTTCTCCATTCCCGACCGTTTCGGACGTACTGCAGTGGAAGGTCTGTGTGGTGCACCTGACGCGGCGGCTGTGGAGGGTATGTTCGTACGTGTTGCCAAAACGGACTATGCCAATGCGGCATCCTCAATCTGCGGCACGGGATATTGTTCCAATATAGTACTTCAGGCTCCGTCTTTATTGACAGCCGACTATTATGATGACTATCGGTTCCTGACTCTACGGCAGTTTGAAGGCTTGAACCGTACGGGCAACTGTAATGCACGTGGCTTGAAGACAGGTACGATGACAGCTGTGCTTGAACCGGCTACTGTATATCTAAATTCTCCCACTGACAAATCCAAGGCCACGCCTTCAGAGATATGCTCCGTCGTCTCCTACGATAGTGAAGACCGTATTGCCTGTGTAGAAACCTCCAACATATTAGGCGGTAAAGACCGTACCGTCACAGAATATACGTTCTCCGGCAAGCCGTTGTCCATGGCAGTTACGCACACAGCGGCGGGTAAGTTGACGGCGGAAGAAAGCTATGGCTATACCTACGACGCCCTTGACCGTCCACTGCAGACCCGCTATTCCATAAACAATGGCCAAAGCGTAACGCTTGCAGACAACCGGTATGACAAGCTGGGACGCCTACAGTCAGACCGCCGTAACGGCTCTGCGTCACTTGCAACCGAATACGGCTATAACCTACACGGTATGCCCACACGCATCAGCACTCCCCTTTATACGGAGAGCCTGTTCTATGAGCAGCCGCACAATGGCTCTACGCCGCAATACGGCGGCAACATTTCGGCTATAGACTGGTCCATAGCCGACGAGAGCGACACGTACGGCAAGCGTGGCTATACGTTCAGCTATGACGGAATGTCGCGTCTTACAGCTGCCGGTTATCTCGAAAACGGCAAGCTTAACAATCATTACTCCACCTCCTATAAGTATGACCTTATGGGAAACATCCTTACGCTCCGTCGTGAAGGATTGCTCGACAGTGGCGACTACGGAACCATTGACGACCTTACCTACAGCTATGAAGGCAACCAGGTGGTGAAGATAGACGATGCAGCAGACGAAAGCCCCAGCTACAGCGGAGCCATGCACTTCCGTGATGCCGCCAATGAAGAGACGGAGTATACATACGACGCCAACGGCAATATGCTGACGGACAGCAACAAGGGAATAACAAGCATTGAATACAATGTGCTGGACCTACCACAATGCATAAATATCAAGCCGAATGTATTGGGAAACTCTGACAACAAGATATGCTACACATATTCGGCAGATGGAACAAAATTACGTTCTACATACAAAAAAGACGATTCACAGGTATTGCCCTATAAGCCAACCCCCTCTTTAAATATCAAAACAAACGGTATGGTGACGCCCATGGTCAGATTACTTGAGAACAATTACTATTACTGTTCCAATCTCGTCTACAACAACGACAGGCTTTCCACCATCCTCTTCGATGGCGGCTACGCAAGTGTGGATGAAGTTGGCGGCATAGTCATGCATTTCTATGTGAAGGACCATCTTGGCAGCAACCGTCTCGTAGTGGACGGTAACGGCAACATCGAGGAGGTGAACCATTATTACCCCTTCGGCGCACTGATGGGCGACCGCTGTGGCGTGAGCCGAAACAAATACAAGTATATAGGCAAGGAACTTGACACGATGTACGGATGGAACATGCAGGACCATGAAGCGAGATGGTATGATCCGGTATTGGGTAGGTGGATGGCTACAGATCCTTTGCAGGAAAAATACTACGACATCTCTACTTATTGCTATGCTTATAACAACCCAACACGATATGTAGATCCAACAGGAATGGAAGGATGGCTGTCTGATTGGTGGAAACAAAACAATATTGGAACAAGATTGTTAGGAGGTATCCAAATGGCTGGCGGTTCTATTGAAGCTGTTGGTGGAGGAATCGGTGGAATTCTAACTGCTGAAACAGGGGTAGGTCTTGCCGGTGGTTTCGCTCTGTTGTTACATGGTGCCGACAATACATATGCAGGTGCAAAGCAAATGTTGACAGGGAAGAGCCAAACTACATACACATATACAGGCACCAAATATGCATCTCAGAAATTGGGAGCCAGTGAGGAAACCGCAGACCAAATAGCAACAACAGTAGATGTTGGAACAAGTTTAGCCGGAGGAGGCTCTGGACTATACAAAAGCAATAGGTTTGTCACAGGGAGACTTCAAAAACATGTTAATCAAGCTGTCAAGGAAGTTGATTCAGAAGGACTAAAGGCATTGACACCGAAACAACTTAGAGCTGTCCAAAAGAATTCGAGATTATATCCAGCATATAGAGGTAACAGAATAGATGTTCGTACCAGACAAAAAGTTGGAAATGACATATTCCTAAAATGGTTTGATATAAAAAGCAATTATACTAAAGGACCAGATTTTACCCATAGAAACAAATGGTGGGATATGACAACTCCTGCTCAATGGCAGAAACATGTAAATAAATATGGGAAAAACGGAACATTATTGAACACCGCTCCTAAACGTTAATAACAATCATTAGAGCCTGAAACATAAAGTCTCTGGCTCTATAACAAAATAAGATGAAAATGAATTTACTCAATTATTTCAATAAAAAAAGAGAATTGTCTCCAAATAACAGAAAAGAATATCCCTTAAATGAACATGGGTATGTAGATTTAGGAAACCAATTCATAGATAGTTCCGATTTGGCAAACAAATACGAGAAATGCGATTTTTCTAAATCATCGTTTGCTCATTCCAATAGAATATATTGGATAGAAAACAGAATGTTTATAAATTCTATATTTTATAAAACAATTTTTAGAGCATTGGCAGAACATGGAAATGAATTTTATAGTTGCTTGTTTGAAGATATAAATTTCAAAAATGCAATTATAGGATACGATTCGTCGTGCTATGTCAATTGTACTTTTAAAAAAGTCAAATTTGGTGCATTTATAAAGCCACAATTTAGAGATTGCAAATTTATAAATTGTGATTTTTATGATGTGGATTTTCAAGCTTCAAATTTTGAAAATTGTAAGTTCATCGGTAATTTAGATAATGTATGGTTTAGAGGAGGATTTCCTACAGAATCATTAAAAAAGGAGTTCGGATATGCTAAAGAAAATAAAATGCTAAATGTATCTTTTGAGGATGCTATATTACATGATGTAACATTTAGTGACAATTGTGATTTATCTACAGTTTTATTCCCTAAACAAGGAATGTATTTGTTTTTTGATAATTGGAATGAACAATTAGATATGATAATGAATGAAGGTACAACAAATCAGTCTATGACAATAAAAAACGATATTGTTTCTTTTGTAGAAATACACAAGGTTCATTCAGCAAATCAAAAGTATTATATCTTAAATGTCGTAGATTTATTGAAAGAGTATAATGATAAAACTGTTGAAATTATTACAAAAAAGGCAACACAAAAAATATGATTTTCAGAATAGAAATCATAAGTGTCCCGTTAAAATCCGGACCAGTTAAATATCAATCAGATTCCCCGGAAAGAGGGGACAATCGAGTTCTTTGACATTATTGAAATCAGTCCTTTCGAAGAGATCAACGAGTGGTGTCTTATCCATAAGAGAAATGCTTAGAATCTAAAGAACCTCATAAGTCGATCGCTTAAGATGCAAATCATGTTGTACGATAGCAACAAGGCAATAGGCTATGATTGCCGATGAGATTTGGATTTTCACAGCATTCTCTGTAGTACTCCAAAATTTCTTAATCCTTCATGGCAGAGAACACCGTGTTCCTTCTTCTTACAGCACTTATCCGTAACTTCTACAAGACCATTATCCAAAGACTTGACTTAAAGAGGTTCGGTCTCAAGGCTACGAGTCGCATAAAAGCGTTTATCTTCAGGTTTGACTCTGTACCAGCCAAGTGAATCAGGACATCAAGGCGGTATGTGCTGAATATCTATACCTGTAATAATACTTACGCAGATGTATTCCAGACTGATTTTGGATGACGCCTACAATTTATGGGTATGATACTGCGTAATTCGATGAGAAGAAAAATAATTAGTCTAATTTGAGGTATTGACCTTGTTTTCAAAACTAATATAATTAGAAGAAAAGGCAAACCCCTTACACCTCAATCTCCTCCAAGTCATCCGGCACTATGATTCTTCCCTTGAAGTTTTGTGCGGCTTCCCTTGTGTAGTTCTGCTTGCGGGTGGCTATTGTCTTCTCTTCCGTGTGATAGAGGATGAGGTTCTTTACGTTGAGTTCTGCTGCGAGCTTTCCTGCGTCAAGAGCCGTGCTGTGGTTTTTCTCGTACGGCTTGAAAGTGTCGCGGTCGGCGTAGAGGCAGAAAGCCTCGCACATCATCCAGTCGGCATGTCGGATGTGCTGGCAGTTGAGCGGGTTGTAAGGTTCGTCGCCCAAGCAGGCAAGTACGGTTCCGTCAGGCAGTTCGGCACGGAAGCCGTACTGCTTCTCCTTCGTGGAATGGATGTCGAAGCAGGTGAGGCGGATGTCGCCCACGTCGAAGCTCTCGCCGTCCGTCAGCTCATGGAAGACGACGCGCTCCTCCACCTTTGCCAACTGCTTCTTGGCGAGAATCATGTCGATGATGGTGCGTATGACGCGCATCACCTTGTCGTTGCCGTAGACATGCAGCTTGCCCTCGTAGCCCTTACATTGCGCCACCATGCGGACGATCCAGATGACGCCCAGCACGTGGTCGGTGTGGGAGTGGGTGACGAAGAGATGATGAATGTCGGCTATCTGGATGTCCGCCTTGCGAAGCTGCGTGAGAATGCCGTTGCCGCCACCCGCATCGACGAGGAGTAGGGTGGTGGAGGTCTGCAGCGTGAAGCACGAGTTATAGATATGGGTGACGGTGGCGTTGCCCGTACCCAGCATTGTTATCTTATTATTCATTGTATATGGCTATCTTGATTACTCCGTCCTCCTTGTTCTCGAATATGCTGTAAGCCTCCTCTATTCTGCTGAGCGGGAAGCGGTGGGTGATGAGCGGCGTGGTGTCTATCTTGCCTTGCTCGATAAGACGGAGCACCTCTTCGCAGTCGCAACCGTCCACGCCACCCGTCTTGAACGTAAGGTTCTTGCCGTACATGTCGGGCAGGGGCAATGTCTGTGCCTCGTCGTACAGGGCAACGACGGTGACGATGGCGTTGGGACGTGCGCACTGCCAAGCCAGGCGGAACGTGTCCTTAGCTCCTGCTACTTCCAGCACACGGTCGGCTCCGCCATTGTCGCTATTCTTTCTGACAAACTCCTCGCACTCGTCGGGAGTGGTGAGCAGCACCTCAGGATAATGCTCCCTTACGAAGCGGCGGCGCTCCTCAGACGGTTCGCAGACGATGATGCGCTTGGGCTGTTTCAGCATGGCGCAGAGCAGGGTGCAGACGCCCGTCGGTCCGGCTCCGATGATGAGCACCGTGTCTTCCTCCGTTATCTCGCTTATGCGTGCCGCCCAGAAACCGGTGGCAAGCACGTCGCCCACGAACAAAGCCTGTTCGTCGCTTACGCCGTTAGGAATGCGGTTGAGACCCTGCGTTGCCAGCGGCACACGGACGTACTCGGTCTGTCCGCCGTCAATGCGACAGCCGAGAGCCCAACCACCGTGAGGCGATGTGCAGTTGTTGACGTAGCCGTGCTTGCAGAAGAAGCACTCGCCGCAGAATGTCTCCACGTTCACCGTGACACGGTCGCCCGGCTTCACTCCCTTCACGTCCTCACCGATCTGCTCCACCACGCCTACCATCTCATGGCCCACGGTGATGCCAGGCACTGCCCTTGGCACGCTGCCATGCTTGATGTGCAGGTCGCTTGTGCAGATGCTGCCCAACGTGACGCGTACAATGGCGTCAGTAGGTTCCAACAATACGGGTTTCGGTTTGTCAGTCAAGGCAAACTTGCCTCTCTCAATGTATGTATATGCTTTCATTGTTTATCGTATGTTTATGTAGCTACAAAAATACGCTTATTTCCTTAATAATCAAATAAAAACCAATGATATATTAAGCTCTTTTCTTGCTTTATTCAGTGGTTTTGGCTATTTTTGCAAAATTGATAAGCATGTTTCCGGAAAAAATATATATAACACATAATGAAAACTTATCTATCACGATTTTTCGTTGCCGCATCGTCCGTGCTTGCTACAGCGCTGACCACCACGGCTGTAGCCCAGACGGCAGACAGCAGGGCACCGCGCCCTATGGTCAGACCCAATGTGGCTAACCTCCTTCCCTTGACGGGAGCCGAGGCAAAGACATCCCCTCGTGAGCAAGCCGAGCGATTGGCACAGCTCAGGGCCAACCGTCCCTTGCTCTTCAAGGCCCGCATCGCAGGTCAGGCTGTGGCAGGACAGCTGAAGCCAGTGAAGCGTGCGGTGCCGGCAAAGGCAGACGCCGCTCCCTTCTATGTCAGCAAGGCTCCCCAGTCCGTGCCACTCGGCAGGGAACTGTGGGCAAACGTCATGCAGAGCGGACGTTGGGCTGACTCTGACCCTGACTACGGCATGTATTCGTTCGGCGTATCAGGCAAGATGGAGATGAACGAGAAGTACGTGGACGCAAGGATGTATGCCAATGCGGGTGGCGCTCTGTCAGGCGACCGACTGGACATCGTGAAGTATGACAGCTCTGTGGGCACGATGACGCACTACTGCTTCGACGCTGAGACGGGCGATCTGAAGTCGAGCGACTACCTCAGCGACTACTCGTTGTGGGCGACCGAGACTGCTGTTGCTGCAGACGGAACCGTGTATGGCGACTTCTTCACGGGCGACGCATCAAGCTATGAGCTTGGCATCGCTGACTATGCGAACAATACGCGCAGCACTATCGGTTCGCTTCACAATTATTATGTGGCGCTTGGTATCACGAAAGACAACGTGCTATACGGCATCAGTACATACGGCGACCTCTATCGCATCGACACCAAGACTGCCAAGGAGAGTCTTGTGGGCAGCACAGGCGTGAAGCTTATGCTCAGCGACGGTTCGTGGAACGTGCAGAGTGGCGAGATTGATCAGGCGTCGGGCATCTTCTATTGGGCTTGCACCGACCATACCGGCGCTTCTGCTCTCTACACCGTTGACCTCACATCAGGCGCAGCCACAAAGGTGGGCGACATTGTCAACAATGAGCAGCTGGCGCTTCTCTCCATTCCTAAGGAGACCGTAGCGGACGCCGCACCAGGCATGACAGCTGACCTTGCCGTAGTCCTCGACAAGGCTTCGCTTGCCGGAAACCTGACATTCACCGTGCCCACCACCACATACCGTGGCTCGCAGCTGACTGGAGAGGTGAGCTACGTGGTGTCGGTGGACGGCAAGAGCGTGGCTACGGGCAAGGCTTCGGCTGGAGCTGCCGTTAGTGAGAAGTTTACCGTAAAGCGTGGCAATCGCCTCTTCAGCGTGGTGCTCTCCAACGCCGCTGGCAATGGTCCGAAGGCTTATAAGACTGTCTTCGTGGGCGACGATACGCCCTGCAAGCCTACCAACGTGAAAGCCAGTCTCGACATAGCAACGGGTAAGCTGTCGCTTTCATGGGATGCCGTGACGAAGGGAATCAATAACGGATACGTGGGCGATGTCACCTACGACGTGGTTAGATATCCAGATAACAAGACTTTGGCAAGCGCTACTACTAATACATCGCTCACCGACCAGTTGCCGGGTGGCAATCTGACGGGCTATTACTACACCGTGACGGCACGCAGCGGACAGCGCAAGAGCGAGCCGGCACAGTCGAACAGCGTCTCTTACGGCGACATGCTGGAGCCGCCTTATTATCAGGGCTTCGACAATGAGGCGTCTCTTAACGTCTTCACCATCATCGACGCCAACGAGGACGGAGCCACATGGAAGTTCTGCGAGAACGACGGAACAGGTCAGTCGTCGGCACAGATTGAGTATGGCGATAGCGAGGACGGTCACGACGACTGGCTCATCATGCCGCCGCTCAAGCTGAAGAAGGGTCAGGTTTATAACGTGTCGTTCCGTGTGGCAAGCATGGGCGAGTCGTTCCCTGAGGAGATGGAGGTGATGTACGGCAGCGAGCCTACAGCCGAAGCGATGACACACACGCTTATGGCCAAGACCAAGATATCCAACGTGGAGTATGAGACTCTGAAGGCAGAGCTTACACCGGACAAGGACGGCGCGTTCTACATCGGTTTCCATTGCACAACCGACGGATACAACTTCTACAAGCTTGTCCTTGACGATATCGCCGTGAAGGGAAATTCGCAGAAGGCTCCTGACGCAGCCACCAACCTCCGCGTGGTGCCTGCAGAGGACGGTTCGGCTAAAGCCACATTCTACTTCACTGCCCCGACAAAGGCTATAGACGGCACCAAGCTCACCTCTGACCTCGACGTCTACATCATGCGTGACGGTGAGGAGATACAGCAGATGGCAGCCGTAAAACCGGGCAGCGAACAGTACTATATTGACAATTGGGCGCAGAACGGCGTAAACACTTACTCTGTCATAGCCTCTAACGATGAGGGTACGGGACGCGAGAGCCAGAAGGTTTCGGCTTATGTGGGCAAGGATACGCCAGCATCGCCGACCGGCATCAAGGCTACTACCACCGACAACGACATCACGCTGACTTGGGATCCGGTAACAAAGGGAACCAATGGAGGATACATCGACCCGAATGATGTCGTGTATAACGTATACGAAATCATCGAGACCGGCACGGGCGTGAGCCTCCCGCTCGTCGATCAGGTATCAGCCACCACCATCACCATTCCATACGACACAAACGATGGCGATCAGGAGATGATAAATTATGCTCTCTCTGCCGAGAACTCTGTGGACGAGGGTCCGCGCGTAATGTCGCCGGGCATCATTGTCGGCACACCTTACACGCTGCCTTTCGAAGAGCACTTCAAGGGTGGCAGACTGGACAACGCCATGTGGTGGACTGACCAGACTGGCGAAGTGGGCTTCGACCTTATGCAGGGCATGTCGTCGGAAGGCGACGGAGGATGCTCGGGCTACATCGCTGAGGCTGATTCGGACAAGGCTAAGATTGGCGTGGGCAAGATAGCGCTGGACGGAGCCGAGAATCCGATGCTCGTCTTCTCTTATATGTCAACGGCAGCAAAGGAGCAGACCAACATCGAGCTTTACGTAAAGACTCCCGGCAAGGACGACGTGCTCTACAAGACATTCAAGTGCGGCGGCGAAGGATCGTCTGCATGGACAACGATGTCCGTGCCGCTCGACAAGAACTTAGTAAGTCAGAAGTATGTCATGCTGACGTTCATCGTTCAGACACCTGCCGGCACAGCACTATATATAGATAATGTATGCGTGCGCGATGTTGCAGGTAAAGACCTGCGTGCTTCGATGACCGCACCAGAGAAGGTTCGTCGTGGCGAGAACGTCACAGCCAAGGTCGTGGTGGAGAATGTGGGTAGCGTTGCTGCCCGCTCATACGCTGTCCGCCTTTATGCTGACGGCAAGCTGGCGGACACGAAGGATATAACCGAAAGCCTTGAGCCGAACGGACGTCGCATTGTGGAGCTGACATACAAGAGTTCGGTAGTGGACAAGTCGCCGCTGGCATTGAAGGCAGAGGTAGCAATCGACGAGGACGCCACACCTGACGACAACACAGTTGAGGCTACGGTAGAGCTGACCGCTTCCACACGTACAGCCCCCGAGAACGTAGACGCTACGACGGCGGACGGCAAGGTGGTAAGCGTGACATGGAAGAAGGTGGAGGAGAAGTCGGAGACGGTAACTGACGACTTCGAATCGTACACTCCGTGGGCAATGGACGACTTCGGCGGGTGGACATCCGTGTACGGCGAGAAGGGCATCGCAAAGGGTCCGTTCAGCCGCACATATCCTCATCCTGCCGAGGGCAAGCGCTTCGCCTACACATTGGTGGAGCCGTCGTCATGGATAGTCAATTCGGTGCTCGACCAGAGCCCGTGCCTGAAGCCTTGTTCAGGAAAGGCTTATTTGGCATCGTTCTACAGCGTGGAGGACTCGAAGTTCATCCCCGCCGACAACTGGCTCATCTCGCCGCCGCTCACCGAGCGCAAGCAGACAGTGAGCTTCTGGGCTAACAACTTCAAGAACGCCAACCTCGGTTATTCAGAGGACTTCGAGGTGCTCTATTCTACAGCCGGAACTGCCATCGCCGACTTCAAGACTACGGTTTTGAAAGCAAAGGCAGAGACTGGCGAGTGGAAGCAGTATACTGTGGATCTGCCACAGGGCGCCACTTTCTTCGCCATCCATAACAACACCGCCGACACATACATGTTCATGGTGGACGACGTGACGTACGAGGCTGGCACCGGCGTGGTGAAGGCATACAATGTCTATCGCGACGGCGTGTTCCTGGCACAGGTGAAGGCTGACGCTGCAGCCGAATACACCGACACACAGGCAGACGGCGGACGCCACCGCTACGCAGTCTCTGCTGTATACGTAGGCGGCGAGTCGGAGGCGACACAGGCTTCTGTGGTTACTGCCGTGGACGCATTGCCAGCTACCGAGGCACAGCAGACTTATGACGTTTACACACCGGACGGCAAGGTGATGGCAAGAGGAGCCAAGAAGCTTGGCACGCTGCCGAAGGGAGTGTATAAGGTGAAGAAGCAGAGCAAGCTGCGTTAGGCAGGGTTTTGTTAGGCAGGGCTTTGACAAAAACCTTCCTCCACATTCCGTTTATGGGCGCAAACTCTAATCGGGTTTAAATAAAAGGCTTTACGTTAGGTCTTACGAGAACCAGTTCTCGACAACCTAATGTAAAGCCTTTTATTTGTGCACAGCACGCGCCAATAAACGAAAAAACAAAGAAAAACACAATCAGGTGAACCCGAATTTTGAATTAGGAATTGTTCGTTTTTGAATTAACAGTTACCGGAGAGCTTCGCTACTTAGAAATCAGCCGAAAAAAACCTGTGGAATGTGGGAGAATGTGGCGCTTTTTTAGTATCTTTGCATAAGATAGCCCCTTATGCGGACTCAATCTTAGCAATAAAACTAAAAAGCAACACCAGAAAAGATATGAACGATTTCAGAAAGTATGCCACAGGTCACCTTGGCATGAACGGAATGACGCTCGACGAAGTGATGAAGGCACAGGCTCAGTATATGAACCCCTACATCCTGGAGGAGCGCCAGCTCAACGTCACACAGATGGACGTTTTTTCGCGTCTTATGATGGACCGCATCATCTTCCTCGGCACAGAGGTCAACGATTATACAGCCAATACATTGACTGCACAGCTCCTTTACCTCGACTCTATTGACAGCGGTAAGGACATCTCTATCTATATCAACTCTCCCGGCGGCAGCGTAACGGCTGGTCTTGCCATCTACGACACAATGCAGTTTATCTCAAGCGACGTGGCAACCATGTGTACTGGCATGGCGGCTTCGATGGCTGCCGTACTCCTCGTGGCAGGTAAGGAAGGCAAGCGCTCGGCACTTACTCACAGCCGCGTGATGATACACCAGCCGCTCGGTGGCGTGCAGGGACAGGCTTCGGACATCGAGATAGAGGCTCGTGAGATTCAGAAATTCAAGAAGGAACTCTATACCATCATCTCTGATCACTCACACACTCCGTTTGACAAGGTGTGGGCAGACTCTGACCGCAACTACTGGATGACAGCCGAGGAGGCGAAGGAGTACGGAATGATTGACTCGGTGATGACAAGAAAGAAGCAATAAGAGAAAGAAAAGGAAAATGCCAAAGAAAGTTTGCAGCTTCTGCGGAAGAAGCGAGAAGGACGTCAATCTGCTCATCACCGGATTGAACGGATTTATCTGCGACGCCTGTGCGCAGCAGGCCTACCAGATTGTGATGGAGGCTGGCTTCGGGCCGGAGGGAACGCGCAGAAAACCCGCATTCGACGTGTCGCTCAGCGACGTGCCCAAGCCCACGGAGATAAAGAAATATCTCGACGAATATATCATCGGACAGGACGAGGCTAAGAAGTATCTCTCCGTAGCCGTATACAACCACTATAAGCGTCTGAATCAGCCCGAAGACGACAAGGGCGTGGAGATTGAGAAGAGCAACATCATCATGGTGGGCTCTACGGGTACGGGCAAGACGCTTCTCGCGCGTACCATAGCGAAGCTCCTCAAGGTGCCGTTCACCATCGTGGACGCCACGGTGTTCACCGAGGCTGGATACGTGGGTGAGGACGTGGAGAGCATCCTCTCGCGTCTGCTTCAGGTGGCTGACTTCGATGTGGCTGCCGCTGAGCGAGGCATCGTCTTCATCGACGAGATTGACAAGATTGCACGCAAGGCTGACAACCCCAGCATCACGCGCGACGTGAGCGGCGAGGGTGTGCAGCAGGGTTTGCTCAAGCTCCTCGAGGGAACAATGGTGAACGTGCCGCCAAAGGGCGGACGCAAGCACCCCGACCAGGACTACATACACGTCGACACACGCAACATCCTCTTCATCTGCGGTGGTGCGTTTGACGGCATAGAGCGCAAGATAGCGCAGCGTCTCAATACGCACGTCGTAGGATTCAATTCCGTGCAGAACGTGCGCAACTTGGATAAGGGCGACCTCATGAAGTATATCCTTCCGCAGGACCTCAAGTCGTTCGGTCTCATTCCAGAGATCATCGGACGTCTGCCCGTGCTCACTTATCTCAATCCGCTCGGACGAGAGGCGCTGCGCCGTATCCTCGTGGAGCCGAAGAACTCTATCGTAAAGCAGTATAAGAAGCTCTTCGAGATGGACGGCATCAAGCTGGAGTTCACAGAAGATACATACGACTTCATCGTCGACAAGGCTGTGGAGTATAAGCTTGGCGCACGCGGACTGCGCTCCATCGTGGAGTCGATAGTCATGGACGCCATGTTTGAGGTGCCTGCCAAGAAGGTGGACTCATTTACCGTAACTCTCGACTACGCAAAGAGCCAGCTCGAGAAATCGAACCTTAAATAAGAGGGAATGCGAGGGAGACAAGGACACAGACGAGCCTGTCTCCCACGCATATCTTAAGAGACATTAAATCTTATTACTATGACTGAGACAATTAACCTAACAGGACAACTGAAGCATTACTTCGGCTTCTCTTCCTTCAAGGGGGAGCAGGAAGCCATCATACGCAATCTGCTTGACGGCAACGACACCTTTGTGCTCATGCCGACGGGCGGAGGAAAGAGCCTGTGCTATCAGTTGCCGTCTCTAATCATGGAGGGCACGGCCATTGTCGTGTCGCCGCTGATAGCGCTCATGAAGAACCAGGTGGATGTCATCAATTCGCTCGGCGAGGAGACGGGAGTGGCACACTATCTCAACTCCTCACTCAACAAGGCTGCCATACAGCAGGTGCATGACGACGTGCACAGCGGAAAGACAAAGCTGCTGTACGTGGCACCCGAATCGCTCAACAAGGAAGACAACCTGGAATTCTTCCGCTCGTTCAAGATTTCGTTCTACGCCGTGGACGAGGCGCACTGCATCTCCGAATGGGGACACGACTTCAGACCAGAATACCGAAACATACGTCCTACCATATCCAAGATAGGCGATGCTCCCGTCATAGCACTCACCGCTACGGCTACGGACAAGGTGAGGATGGACATCAAGAAGAGCCTCGGCATCATGGACGCGAAGGAATTCAAGAGCTCGTTTAATCGCCCCAACCTATATTATGAGGTAAGGCAGAAGACAAAGGATATCGACCGCCAGATAATAAAGTTCATCAAGCAGCACCACGGAAAGAGCGGCATCATCTATTGCATCTCGCGCAAGAAGGTGGAAGAACTGGCTGCCGTGCTCAAAGCCAATGACATCAAGGCGGCACCTTATCATGCCGGACTCGACTCGGCTACGCGTTCGAAGACGCAGGACGACTTCCTCATGGAGCGAATTGACGTCATCGTGGCTACGATAGCCTTCGGAATGGGCATCGACAAGCCAGATGTACGCTTCGTAATACATTATGACATTCCGAAGAGTCTGGAGGGATATTATCAGGAAACCGGCAGAGCAGGACGTGACGGCGGCGAGGGCATGTGCATTGCCTTCTACGCATATAAGGACCTTCAGAAACTGGAGAAGTTTATGGAGAGCAAGCCTGTGGCTGAGCAGGACATCGGAAAGCAGCTCCTGCAAGAGACGGCGGCATACGCCGAGTCGTCTGTATGCAGAAGACGCATCCTCCTGCATTACTTCGGAGAGGAATATACGAAGGACAACTGCGGCAACTGCGACAACTGCCTGCATCCCAAGACACGGCACGAAGGCAAGGAACAGCTGCTCATCGTCCTGAAAGCCATCATGGCAGTGAAGGAGGCATTCCGTCAGGACTACGTGGTGGACTTCATAAAGGGTAGAGCCACGGACGACATCGTGTCGCACAAGCACGAACAGCTGGAAGAGTTCGGAGCAGGAGAGGATATGCCGTCGAAGGTGTGGAATCCTGTGATTCGTCAGGGTATGATTGCCGGATATATCGTCAAGGACGTGGAGAACTACGGACTGCTGAAGGTGACGGCTGCCGGACGCCGATACGTGAAGAACCCGACGGACTTTACGTATGTGGAGGACACCGACTTCAGCGAGTCGGCTGAGGACGAGATGGAAGATCACGGTGTATCGGCTCTCGACCCGACGCTATACAGCATGCTGCAGGACTTGAGAAAGAAGACAGCACGCAAGTGTAACCTGCCCGCATACGTAATCTTTCAGGACGTGTCGCTGGAACAGATGGCAACGCTTTATCCCGTAACTGTGGACGAACTGAAGAACATTCAGGGTGTTGGCGTCGGCAAGGCGAAGCGTTACGGCAAGGAATTCTGCCAGCTCATCAAGACTTACTGTGAGGAGAACGATATAGAACGTCCTGAAGAACTCTTCGTGCGCACCGTGGCGAAGGACTCGATGACGAAGGTGAAAATCATCGGCTTCCTCGACCGCCGCATGCCTCTCGACGACATCGCCTCCACGCTCAACCTTGAGTTTGAAGAACTGTTGGACGAGATTGACGCCATCGTATACAGCGGCACAAAAGTGAACATCGACTACTTCCTCGAAGACGTAATGGACGAAGATCAGGTGGACGACATCTATGAGTACTTCCGCGAGAGCGAGACGGACAGCATAGATGACGCTGTGGACGAACTCGGTGGCGACTACGAGGACAACGAAATAAGACTGGTTCGCATAAAGTTCCTGTCGGAACAGGCGAATTAAAGTTCAGAATTGAGAGTTGAGAATTGAGAGTTCAGAATTTGGAGTTGAGAGTTATGATTACCTTTTTTAATCATTTAAGATTGCTACATTATATTAATATACATATCATAACTCTCAACTCTCAATTCTGAACTCTCAACTAAGTACATCTCTCAACTTTTCTGCTCTCTGACGTTAATTAGCATTAACGTAAAAATTAAATGCCCCGATTTTTTTTCCGAATGGATTTTTATTGCTAAATTTGCATGCAATAAATTTTTTAAGTTATATGTCATCATTTGTTGCTGATAAAATTGTAATGGACGGTCTCACTTACGACGACGTCCTGCTTATCCCAGCTTATTCAGAGGTACTGCCCAAGACGGTAGAGTTGCAAACCAAGTTCTCAAGGAACATCAGCCTGAATGTGCCCTTTGTCACAGCAGCCATGGACACCGTAACGGAGTCGGCTATGGCTATTGCCATCGCGCGTGAAGGCGGCATCGGTGTTATCCACAAGAACATGTCAATCGAGGACCAGGCTCGTCAGGTGGCTATCGTGAAGCGTGCCGAGAACGGCATGATTTACGATCCCGTGACCATACGCCGTGGAAAGACGGTGAAGGATGCCCTCGACATGATGGCGGAATATCACATCGGAGGTATTCCCGTAGTTGATGAGGACAATCATCTCGTTGGTATCGTCACCAACCGTGACCTGCGTTTCGAGCGTCACCTTGACAAGCTCATCGACGACGTGATGACACGCGACAACCTTGTCACAACACACATCAAGACCGACCTTGTGGCTGCTGCCGAAATTCTGCAGAGCAACAAGATTGAGAAACTCCCCGTTGTTGACGGTGACAACCATCTCGTAGGTCTTATCACATACAAGGACATCACCAAGGCTAAGGACAAGCCAATGGCATGCAAGGACGACAAGGGTCGTCTGCGTGTGGCTGCTGGTGTGGGCGTAACAGCCGACACCCTCGAGCGTATGAGCGCTCTCGTTGAGGCTGGCGCTGACGCCGTTGTCATCGACACAGCTCATGGTCACTCTAAGTTCGTTATCGAGAAGCTCCGCGAGGCTAAGGCTTCATTCCCCAACGTAGACATCGTTGTGGGTAACGTAGCCACTGGTGCTGCTGCCAAGATGCTCGTCGACAATGGTGCCGACGCAGTGAAGGTGGGTATCGGCCCGGGCTCTATCTGTACCACACGTGTGGTTGCAGGTGTAGGCGTGCCGCAGCTCAGCGCTGTATATGACGTATTCTCTGCTCTCCAGGGCACAGGTGTACCTTTGATTGCTGACGGTGGTCTGCGCTATTCAGGCGACGTGGTTAAGGCACTCGCTGCTGGTGGTAGCTCAGTAATGATCGGTTCGCTCGTGGCTGGTACTGAGGAAAGCCCCGGCGACACCATCATCTTCAATGGCCGTAAGTTTAAGAGCTACCGTGGTATGGGTTCGCTCGAGGCTATGGAGAACGGATCGAAGGACCGCTACTTCCAGGCTGGCACAAAGGACGTGAAGAAGCTCGTGCCGGAAGGCATCGCAGGACGCGTACCTTACAAGGGAACCGTTCAGGAGGTTATCTATCAGCTCATCGGCGGTCTGCGCTCTGGTATGGGTTACATCGGAGCAGGTACCATCGAGGCTATGCACAACGCCAAGTTCACACGCATTACCAATGCCGGCGTGCTTGAGAGCCACCCGCACGACATCACCATCACAAGCGAGGCTCCTAACTATTCACGTCCACAGTAATAACAGGACGGACACTCTATAAAGCAATGGTCCGCGCCGCGTTTCCGAGGAAATGCCACGGACCATTGCTTACGCTTTTTTTAGACGTATCCATACAAAGACGGAACGTCTCGCGCCCCTTATATATATAAATGTATAGACACAAACGCCCCATGCTGACGATGAAGCCCCGAATCGTCCACTGAATAAGAAAACACGCCGCAAGGCAAACAAAATACAGAAAGAACACATAAACAGAAATGAATAAGATTAAATCACTGTTGGCTGCATTGCTTCTTGCCGCAGGCAGCGTGTCGGCACAGACCGCCGACCCCACGATTATGACCATAAACGGACAGCCAGTGCCGCGTTCTGAGTTTGAGTATTCATACAACAAGAACAATGCTGAGACTGTCGTCGACAAGAAGAGCGTAGCTGACTATGTAGACCTCTTTGTCAATTACAAGCTCAAGGTGCTGGCTGCACTGGCTGAAGGATTGGACACGACGAAGGCATTCAGAGATGAATATCTAATGTATCGCAACCAGCAGGTGCGTCCGTCATTCATTGACGATAACGACGTGGAGCGCGAGGCACGCAACATATACAAGCAGACACAGCAGCGCGTAGACGGCAACGGAGGCTTGGTGCATGCTTACCACATCCTTGTGGCTTTGAAGCAGAAGGCGTCACAGGCAAGTCAAGACTCTGCCAAGCTGCGTGCTGACAGCATCTATACGGCGCTGAAGAAGGGCGCTGACTTCGAGGATTTGGCACGTCGCTGCTCTGACGACAAGATGTCCGGCATGCGTGGTGGCGACCTCTCATGGGTGCAGAAAGGACAGACCGTGAAAGAGTTTGAGCAGAAGATATTCGGAATGAAGAAGGGCGAGACATCAGAGCCGTTCCTCTCACCGTTCGGTTATCATATCGTTTACGTAAAGGATCGCGGCAACTTCTTCCCGTATGACTCGGTTCGTGCTGACATCCGCAGATTCATCGACCAGCGCGGCATCCGCGAGCAGATCATCACACAGAAGATTGATTCCATCGCAAAGGCTGACAAGGTGAAGCCCGGCGACATCCTGGACAAGCGTGTGGAGGAGATGACAGCAAACGATCCGTCACTCAAGAACCTCATCCGTGAGTATCACGACGGACTGTTGCTCTACGAAATCTCAAACCGCACAGTGTGGAACCGTGCTGCAAAGGACGATAAGGCACTTGAGGCTTACTTCAAGAAGAACCGCAAGAAGTATCGTTGGGATGAACCGCGCTTCAAGGGCATCGCTTACTACGTGAAGGACGCTGCCGACGTGGAGAACGTGAAGAACGCCATCAAGAACATTCCTTTCGAGGCTTGGGCAGACACGCTGCGCAAGGAGTTTAACGACTCGACGGTTCGCATCAAGGTGGTGAAGGGCATCTTCAAGAAGGGCGACAACACCCTCGTGGACAACGAGATATTCCAGACAGGTGCAAAGGTGAAGCCCGTAGAGGGTTATCCCATCACAGCCGTATACGGCGAGAAGCTCAAGGCTCCGAAGACATACAAGGACGTGCGCGAGCTTGTTGTGGCTGACTATCAGGAAGAACTTGAGAAGAAGTGGGTGGCTGACCTGCGCAAGAAGTATAGCGTAAGCGTAGACAATGCTGTGCTCGAGACTGTAAACAAGCACTAATCGCCACATATATATAATATAGAGTATATTCAGAATATACATTCAAATTGATAGATGAACAAACAGAGAGTAACCATATTTATTGCGGCAGCAGCCATGCTGCTTGCCGTGATAGGAGCAAATGCAAACCGCGGAAAGGCTATGCAGCTTGCTCTCAAGACCGACACTACGGAGGTGGAGAGTGACGAGCCGGTCTCGCTCCCCGAACTGTCGGAGGAGAAGCCCGTTGTGGACAATACACCTCCTGAGCACAGCGTTGTGGACGAGGTGATGTGGGTGGTAGGTGATGAGCCTATCCTCAAGTCGGATGTTGAGATTATGCGCCTGCAAGGTGAGGCTGAAGGCGTGACATGGCATGGCGACCCTGACTGTTCCATACCGGAGCAGATAGCCGTGCAGAAGCTGTTCCTCCATCAGGCAGCCATCGACTCTGTTACCGTTACAGAGTCAGAGATAGCACAGAACATCGAAATGCAGATAAACCGCTGGATACAGCAGGCAGGTTCGAAGGAGAAGCTGGAGGAATACAAGAAGATGACAGTCGCACAGATGAGACAGCAGCTCCACGACGACTTCAAGAACAATCAGCTGATTCAGCAGATGCGTGAGAAGCTGGTGAGCGACATATCAGTAACTCCGTCTGAGGTGCGCAAGTTCTTCCGCGATATGCCGGAGGATAGCATACCGTTCGTGCCGACAGAGGTGGAGGTGGAGATTGTCACCAAGCAGCCGAAGATTTCGCAGGATGAAATCAATCGTGTGAAGAACGATCTGCGCGAATACACGGAGCGTGTCACATCGGGCGAGACTTCATTCGCCACTCTCGCACGTCTCTACTCTGAAGACCCGGGTTCTTCGCGCCAGGGAGGAGAGATGGACTATGTGGGAAGAGGTATGCTCGACCCAGCGTTCGCCACCGTGGCGTTCAATCTTACAGATCCGAAGAAGATATCCAAGATAGTGGAGTCGGAGTATGGATTCCACATCATTCAGCTCATCGACAAGAGAGGTGACAGAATAAAGGTGCGCCACATCCTACGCATTCCGCGAGTTTCGCCGGAGGCAACCGAGGAGATGCGTCTGCGTCTTGACTCCGTGGCAGACGACATCAGAGCCAAGAAGCTGACCTTTGAGGAGGCTGCCACTTACTTCTCCGACGACAAGGACACACGTAATAACAAGGGTCTGATGTCGTTTAACGCTGAGGACGGACGCACATCACGCTTCCAGATGAAGGACCTCCCCACTGAGGTGGCACGCGAGGTGGAGCACATGGAAGTTGGAGACGTGTCGAAGGCGTTCTCAATGGTTAACGAGAAAGGCAAGACTGTCGTGGCTATCGTAAAACTGAAGAGCCGCACACCGGCTCACCGCGCCACCATCACCGAGGACTATCAGGTTATGAAGAACGTGGTGTTGCAGAAGATGCGTGCCGACTTCCTTCATGAATGGGTGGTCAACAAGATCAAGACCACGTATGTGAAGATGGCAGACAGATGCAAGAGTTGCAAGTTTGAATATGAAGGATGGATTAAGTGATCTATGAAGTGATCTTATAATAAAATGGGAAAACAGAAATCCAAAATCATACATAATTGGCATAGAACCGTCCTGATGGCGGTTCTATGCCTTTTTGGCTTCTGCCTGCTCTCGGCTGTGGCGGCGCCAAACAAGAAGAAAAAGCGCAGGAAGACAGACGAACGTGTGTATCTCGTCCATTCGGATGAGCTGCGATACGACCAGTATAGCAGCGTTCCTGACGCGCAGATATTGAAAGGAAAGGTTCATTTCACGCATGCCGGAGCCCAGCTTTGGTGCGACAGCGCCTACTTCTTTCAGGAGGCAAACGCCGTGGAAGCGTTCGGACACGTGCGCTTCAAGCAGGGCGACACGCTCTCAATGACCTGCGACTATGCCGACTATGACGGAGCTGAGCAGATGATGCATGCCAGAAACCATGTGGTGTTGAAGCATCGTACGCAGACGCTTTACACCGATTCGCTCGACTATGACCGCATTTACGAGAACGCCTACTTCTTCGAAGGAGGAAAACTCGTGGACGGAAAGGACCGTCTGGTGAGTGACTGGGGCGAGTATAACACCGTAACACGTAAGGCTACGTTCCTCTATTCGGTGGAGATGTTCAGCGGTCATAACCATATCACTACGGATACGCTCCATTACGACACGCGAACATCGGTGGCTCACGTCACCGGACCGTCTACGGTGCGTTCGAAGGAGAGCGTCATACACACCACTGACGCCTACCTTAACTCGCGTACCAACCGCTCGCAGCTCTTCGGACGCTCCACCATCGTGGACGGCGACAAGACCATTACGGGCGATTCGCTCTATCATGACAACAACAACGGCAACAACGAAGGATTCGGTAACGTGGTTTTCGTAGACCATAAAAACAAGAATGAGCTGCATGCAGGACGCTTCTTCTATAACGAGAAGGACGGTTATGGCTATGCCACGAAGCGTGCCATGCTTGTCGACTACTCGCAGAAGGACACGCTGTGGATGCATGCCGACTCGATGAAGCTCTATACATACAACATCAATACCGACTCGGTGAGACGTGAAGTGCACGCTTTCCGCCATGTCCGCTCGTTCCGCAACGACATGCAGGCGGTGTGCGACTCGCTTGTCGCCACTTCCGTTGATTCGTGCATGACGATGTATCACGACCCGATAGCGTGGAACATCAACCGTCAGATTCTCGGAGAAGTGATAAAGGTGTATATGAGCGACTCCACAATAAAGCGTGCAGAGGTCATCAATCAGGCGCTCTCGGTGGAACAGGTGGACGACAAGCACTTCAATCAGATATCCTCAAAGCGCATGGATGCCTTCTTTAAGGACGGAAACATGCGTCGCGCTGACGCCGTCGGAAACGTCAAGACCGTATATTACAACGCCGACAGCAAGGACTCGGTTCTCACGGAGCTCAACTATCTGGAGACGGATACCATGCGAATGTTCGTGTCTGAGAAGAGACAGCTGGAGAAGATATGGGCTTCGAAGTCCATGGGAACGATGTATCCCATTACGCAGATACCGCCAGACAAGTATCGTCTGCCTGAGTTTGCGTGGTTCGACTACATCAGACCTACCGACAAGGATGACATATTCAACTGGCGCGGAAAGAATGCCGGCACCGAACTGAAGGCGGTCCGCAGGCGTGAGGCGCCGTTGCAGACGCTGTCTGGAGAGTGACGCAGCGCATCACACAGATTGTGAACAAGCATCATTGCTGTGTATTTCGTCTTACATATATCTAATTTTATACATATATATAAATGTATTTCGGCAATCGCCGCCCACGCGGCTTCCATCACACGTTTCGCTTCTCTAATGAGCGACGTGACATATTAGACGCCTTGAAGAGGGGAGTGGCGCCGGAGGATGTGGCAAGACAGTCGCTGGAAGGCTCGTCCGACGGCGACCGTAAGTCGGCAAGACAGCCGGCACGCATCACCGGATGGCTCTTCATAGTGGCGCTGCTGTTACTGTTGGCAGCCCTGATGGCGTTGCTGGCTTGCTGAACTTAGGTAAGCCGTGGACAAGAATGTGGGTATATATTAACAGACCATTTTAACGTATGAGTGATATTATACAACTTCTGCCCGATTCCGTGGCAAACCAGATAGCCGCCGGCGAGGTGATACAGCGCCCCGCCAGCGTAATAAAGGAGCTGGTGGAGAACTCCGTTGATGCGGGTGCCACCAGCATCAATGTGGTGTGTGTCGACTCAGGACGCACCACCATACAGGTTGTGGACAATGGTAAAGGTATGTCAGAGACTGATGCCCGTCTCTCGTTCGAGCGTCATGCTACGTCGAAGATACGAAAGGCGGACGATCTCTTCAATCTTCACACTATGGGATTCCGCGGCGAAGCGCTTGCTTCCATTGCCGCTGTGTCGCAGGTGGAACTGAGAACACGCATGGCTGACGACGAGGTGGGCACGCTGCTTACCATAGCTGGTTCGCGTTTCGTGTCGCAAGAGCCGTGTTCATGTCCCGTCGGAAGCAACTTCAAGATAGAGAATCTTTTCTTCAATGTTCCTGCAAGAAGGAAGTTCCTGAAGTCGAATACCACCGAACTTAACAACATTGTAAGCGCTTTCGAGCGTATAGCCCTTGTATATCCCGAGATAGCTTTCTCGCTTTATAATAACAACAACGAGATGTATAATCTCCGTTCCTGCGGTTTGAGACAGCGCATCGTGGACATCTTCGGCAAGAAAATCAATCAGCACCTTCTACCTTTGGACGTCGATACATCGATGTGTCGCATCTCCGGCTTTGTGGGTAAGCCCGAGTCGGCGCGTAAGAAGGGCGCTCACCAGTATTTCTTCGTCAACGGTCGCTACATGAAACATCCTTATTTTCATAAGGCAGTAATGATGGCGTACGACCGTCTTGTGCCTGAAGGCGAACAGGTGCCTTACTTTATCTACTTCAATGTAAACGCCGACGACATTGACGTGAACATCCATCCCACCAAGACCGAGATAAAGTTCGGCAACGAACAGGCTATATGGCAGATTCTATCAGCCGCTGTAAAGGACGCAGTGGGCATGTTCAATGACGTTACTGCCATCGAATTCGACACTGAAGGTCAGCCCGACATTCCCGCAGTAGGCGGTTTGGGGGGAGTTACTGCGCCTAAAGTGCAGTATAATCCCGAATACAATCCCTTCAAGGAGTCGGCCCCAAAGAAGCCGTCCGCTCCATCAGATTGGGACAAACTCTATGCTGGACTTGGCGATACGTCGCGCCAACCCCGTCAGACAAGCTTCCTCCCGGATGACAGCGAGATAGTGCCGTCGCGCAATATCAACAGCGACGACGCAGAAATGACCATCCCCTCGCGTGGCTTTGGTGATGCAGACGCCATCCCCTCGCGTGATTTTGGTGATGCAGATGTTCTTCCGTCTGACGGTTTTGGCGATATGGATGAGTCCGCTACAGACGAGATTGTGCAGTCGCGCACGCTTCCGTCCGATGCAGAACCTCAGTCTGCCGCCACCGATGAAGGACTGATGGCCGAGAAATCGCCCGACCATTATCAGTTTAAAGGCAAGTATATCATGACCGCCGTAAAGTCAGGACTGATGATTATCGACCAGCGTCGTGCACACATACGAATCCTATACGAGCGTTATCTCGCCCAAATGGCAGATCATCACAGCTATCCGCAGAAGCTGATGTTCCCCGAGGCACTCCATCTTACACCCGCTGACGGCAATGTCTTAGCGTCGGTGATGACCGAGATGCAGTCGCTCGGCTTCGAACTCAGCGACCTTGGTGGCAACACGTACGCCGTGAATGCCGTGCCGTCAGGACTGGAAGGCGTAAACTGCATCAACCTTCTGCAAGACCTTATAGCCTCTGCCCGAGACGTGTCGTCGTCGTCAGCAGCAAGCGTAGACGCCACCTTGGTCAGCAACGTCAACCACGAACTGGCGCTCGGCATGGCTCGTGGAGCCGCTATCGGTTATGGCGAGGTGCTCAGCAACGAGGAAATGGAGACCATAATCAACAGTCTTTTCGCTTGTTCTAACTGCAATTACACCCCCGACGGCAAGAAAATCCTTGCCGTATATCGCCAGACAGATATGGAGCAACTCTTGGGGTAGGAAGTTAATAGTGTCAGTTTTGCATTATTTACATAAAATGTTAATACACAAAAAGATAAAATGAACACAAGATTATCCGAAATGTAAGATTTTTTATACTTTTAGGTAATATTTTTATGAAAAATTGATGTGGATACTGTTTTTATTAGTATCTTTGCAGCGATTTATAAGGTGAAAACCCTCTATACCAATATTAAAACTGGATAAAATTTTTGATTGTTAAAAAATAAAGGTTATGAAAAAGTTATTAATTGTTTTGGCAATGTGCGGTTTGTCAATGGGCTCAATGGCTCAGGAGACAACAGCAGATCCTGTAGAAAAGTACAGCGTTGCAACAAACTCATTCTGGAGCAACTGGTTTGTCCAGGTTGGTGCAGATTGGAATGCATTCTATTCAAATCAGGAGCACGGTCAGGGCCTCTCACGTAGCCCGTTCAAGGACTTCCGTTCAACTCCCGGTTTCTCAGTAGCTATCGGTAAGTGGTTCACACCGGGTCTTGGTCTTCGTACCAAGTTCTCTGGCGTTTGGGGGCGTACCGTAGTTGACGAGAACAAGCACTCTAACCATATTTGGACTCTTAACGAGAACGTTCTCTTCAACCTCAGCAACATGCTCTATGGTTATAATCCTAACCGCGTTTGGAACTTCGTTCCCTTCGTAGGTGCCGGTATCAACCGTAACTGCTGCGCTGACCGCTATGCAATGAACCTCTCAGCTGGTATCCTCAACACATTCCGCGTAAGCAAGCACGTAGGTGTTCACTTCGAGCTCGGCTGGAACTACGCAGAGGAGGATCTTGACAATGTTGCTACATACGGTAAGGGTGGCCGTATCTGGGAAGGCAAGGACAACAAACTCTATGCTGAGCTCGGTCTGACCTTCAACCTCGGTAAGGCTTCTTGGGACAAGACTCCTGACGTAGACGCTATCAAGGCTCTCTCACAGGCTCAGATTGACGCTCTCAACGCTCAGCTCAACGACGCTAACGCAGAGAACGCTCGTCTGAAGAACCTCCTCGCTCAGAAGAAGGATGCTACAGCTGCTGTTAAGGAATACGTAGGTACTCCGGTATCTGTATTCTTCAACATCAACAAGTCAGTTATCGCTTCTAAGAAGGACCTCGTAAACGTTAAGAACATGGCTGAGTATGCTAAGGATAACAACGCTAACCTCCTCGTTACCGGTTATGCCGATAGTGCAACAGGTAAGCCTGCTTACAACCAGAAGCTCTCTGAGAAGCGTGCTGAGACCGTTGCTGACGAGCTCGTTAAGATGGGTGTTAGCCGCGACCAGATCACAACAGAGGCTAAGGGTGGTGTAAAGGATCTCTCTCCGATCTCTTACAACCGTCGTGCTACTGTTCAGGTTAAGTAATTTCAGAGCTTAACAACAAGTAACATAATACAGAAAGGGTGTTTTTCCTGTCAAGGAGAAGCACCCTTTTTTAGTTATGAATTTTTAGTTTTGAATTAGGATTTGGTCGGCTTCGCTGATTTTGAATTGAATAATTTAGTAACTTTGTGGGTATGAATAAACTGAAACGATATTTCCGTTGGCTGTGCCGCATCGGGTATTGCCGTGGTTTCGGTGTGCAGTCGCCCTCGGCATACCGTTTCATCCGCTATGTCATCAACGAGCACTATCCGTATTATGCTTATTCAGACCTGTGCAGCGAATTGCCCGATGTCAGCTGGCTGGAACGCAAGCGTATGGAGCTGTATTTCCGCATTGCCAACTTCCGCCAGGCGAGCACATGGTTCTGCTACGGTGGCGACACGGCATTGTTGAAGAAATATGTAAGCAGCGGATGCAAGGCGTCGGCTGTACGCGCTGTTCAGACAAAGGAGGCAAGGGACGGAAAAATGGAAGCAGAGACAGTAGAAGTGGCACTCATCCGACCCGTTGAGGGAAGCGAAGACTTCCTCACGTCTGTGTTGGAGCATTCTGATATGGACACGCTGATATTGGTGGAGGACATCTATGACAATCCGTCCGCCAGAAAAATGTGGGAGACACTTCTTTCAAGTCCTCGCGTCAGCGTCTGCTACGACCTTTACTATCTCGGCATCGCATTTACTGATACAGACCGATACAAGACCAGTTACATCGTGAATTTCTGACATCCTGTTACATCGTAAATTTCTGACATTATGAAGTTTTATACCCGACTTGGCGACGATGGCACCACCTCGCTCTATGGAGGCAAGCGTGTCATGAAGGACGACATACGCATTGAAGTGAGCGGCGAGATTGACGAACTGAATGCCCACATAGGGCTGCTTGCCGCTGAATCCGATGCGGAAGTATCGCGTTTTCTGGCGGAGATACAGGCTCGGTTGTTCATCATCGGATCCTGTCTTTCGTCCACATCGGGCAATCGTACTTGGCGTGTCGGCAAAGACGTGCAGGGAGAAGGCAGTCTGGGATGCGACGAAATAGCAAGGCTGGAGCATGAGACAGACCGCTTGCAGTCTATGGTTCCTGCTCTCGACACCTTCGTTCTGCCCGGCGGAAGCGTTGCTGCAGCTCAAGCTCATGTGTGCCGTACGGTATGCCGCCGTGTGGAGCGCCGTTTGGTAACGCTTAGTCGTGAAGAGCATATAGACAGCCTTCTGATGCAATTTGTAAACAGATTGTCCGATTATTTTTTCAGTTTGGCTTTATATTTAAACTTTATTGAAGGTTGCGACGAAAAAAAACTCTATATTACTTGCAAATAATACAAAAATTACTATTTTTGCAGTTGGAACAGGAGGCACACGGCCTATAGGCCGGAATGTCTGTTGATTGGCATCGTAAAAAAGCGATGGCAGCCTCTTTGTGAAACATTAAATTTTGAACCGTAAAAACTTAAGACTATGTATTGGACACTTGAATTGGCTTCCAAACTGGAAGACGCACCCTGGCCCGCAACTAAGGACGAACTTATAGACTATGCTATGCGTTCCGGCGCTCCGCTCGAAGTGCTCGAGAACCTTCAGGAGATAGAGGACGAGGGCGACGTATACGAAAGCATCGAGGACCTCTGGCCCGACTATCCATCAAAGGACGACTTCCTCTGGAATGATGACGAATACTAAAAGCTCACGAGCTGACAAAGCTTAAAGGCAAAAGAATATAAGCGGTATAGGAATTCTACAGCAACATTCCTATACCGCTTTTTTCGGTTCTTTACCTCTAAATAAACTTACCTATAATGATGTATTTCAAGAATTAAAATGATCAATAATTGTGTCGTTTTAGGACAAAAACATTATCTTTGCAAAAAACAAGTATCAACGTATTGAATAGGGAGGTGAATTATGAATGCACAAGCAGATAAAAAACACCAGGCTGTGTTGTCTAATCAAGGCGATATGACATCGTTCAGATATGCCGACTACAACATTCGTTTCCGCACTCCAAGCATATTGAAAAAATATGTTGAGGTAAAATCGTGGGATAATGGCTATATTGTTGTGATGGCAGATTATGACGGTATGGGGCTAACAGAAGAGTATATTGACTTGGTTCCTATACTTCAGAATCTCTATATCAAGCCTGAGACATTCTTAAAGAACATTCAAACTGTAAAAATCGGAGACTATGAACAATGATGAATTATTAAAGGTGAGTTCTGCTGCTGACATGATAGTTTGCGGCTATGCATTTACCAAGACAGAAGACTCTAATATACGAGTGTTAGACCTTAAGGAGCCGCATCACGCATTGCTCATGTCCCAGCAAGGTGAGGTATTCGAAACTACTATGGATGATGTGGAATTAAGCATTGTGGAAGGGTATTGGGATAAGAACCGAAAATACATGGAGGAATCATATGCCTAAATATTTTGAATTCAAGGTTTCGGGATATTTCCTTTACTATACATCCCATTGTGTCATTGAAGCTATGCATGTACATGCCAGTGACAAGAAACTGACAGAAGTAGGTTCAGCGAAGTTTTTTGTAAAAGGCAATGGTGATACAGTGGTAAAGGCACGTGGCATACTTAACGATAAAGATATTCGTGTTATACGTGAATTTATCAAGGATAATTATAAGGAAATGTATCTTTGTTGGGCAAAGATGAGTCCTAACGGATTTTATAATGGATAATCGAAAGGTTCGAAGTGGTTGGTAGTGTAAACGTAACTGTGTTACCGGAAAAGTAAGCGAAAATAACTCTCAGAAAAGTTGTATCATTCCTCAAGGTTAATCAAATAATTTTTATGGAGAAAGGTCACCATGCAAATATCGTACAAGTGGTAAAAATGTGTTACAAAATAAAAATCAATTCTAGAGAATCAAAAAGCTGTTTTTATGGTGTTTTGCTGTGCAAACAGCACCCGAGCCTAACGATAGCGCCACTTTTACACTACAATAGTGCCACTATTAGAGTGTAAAAGTGGCGCTATTGCATGGTAAAAGTGGCA
>ERZ1023881.77-NODE-77-length-48995-cov-40.369820_pt1 | contig 48995 bp, 33 predicted proteins | sample MGYA00380393_ERZ1023881 | MGnify/ENA primary metagenome ERZ1023881 (study PRJEB33179, sample SAMN07449004) | human gut metagenome | biome: Human-gut; feature: Human associated habitat; material: Faeces | host: Homo sapiens | place: India: Bhopal | collected... | reverse complement strand
GTGCAACGATTACTCCTGAGGCTAATCCAACGAAAGAAGGATATACATTCAGTGGATGGCAGAATCTCCCGGAAACAATGCCAGACCATGACGTTACGGTTAATGGTACGTTCTCTGTCAACTCATATACATTAAAGTATATAGTGGACGGAGAGGAATACAAGACGGTGACTGTTACCTATGGTACGATGATTACTCCTGAGGCTAATCCAACGAAAGAAGGATATACATTCAGTGGTTGGTCGGAAATACCAGAAACAATGCCGGCACATGACGTTACGGTTAACGGTTCGTTCTCTGTTAACTCATATACATTAAAGTATATAGTGGATGGAGAGGAATACAAAACGGTGACAGCTGAATACGGTTCGACAATTACTCCTGAAGCTAATCCAACGAAAGAAGGATATACATTCAGTGGTTGGTCGGAGATTCCGGAGTCTATGCCGGCTAACGATGTAACGGTTACGGGATATTTCTCTGTAAACATTCATAAGGTAACTTGGAAGATTGACGGAGAAACAATAGCCGAAACAGAAGTAGAATACGGCGATATAATCATTGAACCGGAAGTTCCGATAAAGGAAGGATATGAATTTGAGGGTTGGGAGGAAATCCCTGAGACAATGCCCGACTATGACATTACGATAAACGGTAAATATAAAAAGATTTGCGCTATAGCACAAATTATGAGCGACAATGACAATGCATGTGTCTACACAATACGAGGAATGCTCGTGGGCAAGAATATGACACTGTCAGAAATTCAGAAGCTCCCATTAGGTATTTACATCGTCAACGGCAAGAAAGTTGTGAACAAGTAAAGCTCACACTCCGCAGATATGACAACGACCCGAGACCAACGTTGGATTCTACACAGTCCAACATGGTCTCGGGTCGTTATCGTTACAATACAAGATCAACAGCTTACAGGTTCGAGTTGATTTAAAGAGAACAAAGAAGCCACAAAGCAGATGCATAAAACGTCTTTATGTCCGCCATGCAAATATCGTACAAGCGGTAAAAACCTGTTACAAAATAAAAATCAATTCTAGAGAATCAAAAAGCTGTTTTTATGGTATTCTGCTGAGCAAACAGCACCCGAGCTTAACGATAGTGCCACTTTTACAGTCCAATAGTGCCACTATTAGGGTGTAAAAGTGGCGCTATTGTATGGTAAAAGTGGCACTATTAGAGTGTAAAAGTGGCGCTATTGCAACACAAATAGGCTTTTTTCTGCTTTCATTTTTTGCACATTCTCCTCACAAACTTTCTAATTCACTGTGTATAAACCGTTTATCCTTGCACGCTCAAAACTCAAGAATTTCGCACCAAAGATTTTGCGGTGCGTTCAACTCATAGTATTGAGCATCAGAAATGCAAATATTGTTTATCAATCAGCTATAAAATACGTGTTTTTTGAGTAACGAAATCAGGACAGAGAACAAAAAAAGCACGGACTCCAAATAAGAATCCGTGCTTTTTTATAACTTATCTATCGGTCAATGAATTAACCGTTAACCTTCTTCATGTGTGCGATGAGCTCGAGAACCTTGTTAGAGTAACCGATCTCGTTGTCGTACCAAGAAACTACCTTTACGAACTTGTCTGTGAGGTAAACACCTGCGTTAGCGTCGAAGATAGAAGTGAATGTGCAGCCGAGGAAGTCAGAAGAAACGACAGCGTCCTCAGTGTAACCGAGTACACCCTTGAGCTCGCCCTCAGAAGCCTCCTTCATTGCAGCGCAGATCTGCTCCTTAGTAGCAGCGTTCTTGAGGTTAACTGTGAGGTCAACAACAGAAACGTCGAGAGTCGGAACACGCATTGAGATACCAGTCAGCTTGCCGTTGAGCTCAGGAATAACCTTACCTACAGCCTTAGCAGCACCTGTAGTAGAGGGGATGATGTTGCCAGAAGCAGCACGACCACCACGCCAATCCTTCAAAGAAGGACCGTCAACTGTCTTCTGAGTAGCAGTTGTAGAGTGAACTGTAGTCATAAGACCGTTCTCGATACCGAACTTGTCGTTCAGAACCTTAGCGATAGGAGCCAAGCAGTTTGTTGTGCAAGAAGCGTTAGAAACGAACTGTGTACCCTTCTCGTACTTGTCGAAGTTTACGCCGCAAACGAACATAGGAGTAGCGTCCTTTGAAGGAGCAGACATAACAACGTACTTTGCACCAGCCTGGATGTGAGCCTGAGCCTTCTCCTGTGTCAGGAAGAGACCTGTAGACTCAACTACGTACTCAGCCTCAACCTCGTTCCACTTCAGGTCAGCAGGGTTGCGCTCTGCAGTTACACGAATGTGGTTGCCGTTAACGATGAGCTCGCTCTTCTCTACGTCAGCCTCGATTGTGCCCTGGAAAGCACCGTGCATTGTGTCATACTTGAGCATGTAAGCCAAGTAATCAACCGGGCAAAGGTCGTTGATACCTACAATCTGAATGTCGTTGCGAGTCTGAGCTGCGCGGAATACGAAACGGCCGATACGACCAAATCCGTTAATACCTACTTTAATCATTTTACTTTATTTTAATTTAAAGGTTTATCCTTATCCTTGAAAAACACATAATTTAAAGCGTTACCCCGCCGTTTATGGGCAAGAAACAATAAAAAATCAATGTGCCCGTGGATTTTCTCTTTTCACGTGTGCAAAGTTAATAACTTTTTTCTAATTTTGCAGACAATTAAAGTATTAATTTTTTTAAAATTTTCTATAGTTGTCACAAAGACGAATTAATAGTGTTACTAACATCTCTATTTGTCATATACAGTTGGCAAAACAAAGCATTAAATAACTAAAAAGAAAAGATATGAGTAGTATTTTGAACGAATTCAAGGCATTTGCCGTCAAGGGCAATGCTGTTGACATGGCTGTCGGCGTCATCATCGGCGGCGCTTTCGGAAAGATTGTTTCGTCCATCGTCAACGATATCATTATGCCTCCTATCGGATGGCTCATCGGCGGCGTAAACTTCAGCGACCTTAAATTCGAACTGCCTACAGTGAAGATCGGCAGCGAAACGATGCAGGCTGCCACCATCAATTATGGTGCTTTCATCCAGACCATCATCGACTTCGTCATCATTGCCTTCTGCGTCTTCCTCCTCGTCAAGGGCATCAACAAGCTGTCCAACCTCAAGAAGAAGGAAGATGAAGCCAAGCCGAAACCAGAGGAACCGAAGCCAACCAAGGAAGAACTGCTGCTCACTGAGATTCGCGACCTTCTGAAAGAGCGCAAGTAAGACGTGGCTTCTTACATAATTAATATACTGAAAGAACAAACCTTTATATAATAAGAACAAACCATTTATATAATGGTAATCAAAAAACAAACCCAAAAAAGAAATGAAAAAAACTAATTCGCTAATCTGCAAGTGGGCGGTCGGCTTTGCTGCGCTTCTCTCTCCGGCAGTGGCAGCTGCATCGTCCACACAGACCACAGATTACACCAAGTACGTCAACCCCTTCGTAGGAAACGCCGACAACGGACACACGTTCCCCGGCGCTTGCCGTCCTTTCGGCATGATTCAGACAAGTCCTGTAACGGGAGGCGTAGGTTGGCGCTATTGCTCTGAATACGTTTACAGCGACTCCATCATCTGGGGATTCACGCAGGACCATCTCAATGGTACGGGCTGCATGGACCTCGGCGACATCCTCGTCATGCCGTCAACGGGCAAGCGCATCCGCCAGTGGGACGCTTATCGCTCTCGCTACGCCAAGAATCAGGAGTTCGCCACACCGGGATATTACTCCGTGTATCTGACTGACGCTAAGGTGAAGGCAGAGCTTACGGCAGCTCCTCACGTGGCATTCCATCGCTACACCTTCGATTCTGCCGACTCAACGTCTGTGCTTATCGACCTGCAGCACGGTCCGTCATGGAACGACAAGCAGTATCACTCGCAGGTGAACCTTTGCGAGACGCATTGGGAGGACGACCAGACACTCGTGGGTCACGTGCAGAACACGGTATGGGTGAAGCAGGATTATTTCTTCGTCATCAAGTTCAACCATCGCGTCACTTCACACACCGTTCTCCCCAAGGCTTTCGACACGGAGAAGGGCGACCGCATCGTAGCTTCGTTTGACGACATCGCGCAGGGCGAACAGCTGCTCGTAAAGATTGCGATGTCAACAACGGGCATCGAGGGTGCCAAGAAGAACCTTCAGGCTGAGGTGCCGGGATGGGACTTCGCTGCCGTAAAGGCTTCAGCACACGACGACTGGAACAATTATCTGAAGCGCATCGACGTGGAGGGAACCGAGGAGCAGAAGCAGAACTACTACACATCATTCTATCACGCTCTTATCCAGCCCAACCAGATAGCTGACGTGGACGGCATGTATCGTAACGCCGACGACAAGGTGGTGAAGGCAGAGACAGGTCAGTTCTACTCCACTTTCTCTTGCTGGGACACTTACCGTGCCGCTCATCCCTTCTACACCATCGTAATGCCCGACCGCGTGGACGGCATGGTCAATTCGCTCGTCGAGCAGGCTGAGGTGCAGGGATTCCTGCCCATCTGGGGACTCTGGGGTAAGGAAAACTACTGTATGGTGGCAAACCATGCTGTCTCCATCGTGGCTGAAGCTTACCACAAGGGATTCCGCGGCTTTGATGCCGAGCGTGCTTTCAACGCCATCAAGAAGACGCAGACCGTGTCGCACAAGCTGAAGAGCGACTGGGAGAACTACATGAAGTACGGCTATCTGCCCACTGACCTCACAGAGGCAGAGTCGGTATCGTCTTCATTGGAGTCGATGTATGACGATTATGCCGCTGCCGACATGGCTCGTCTCATGGGCAAGAAGCAGGACGAGGCATACTTCACACGCCGTTCACAGTTCTATAAGAACCTCTTCGACAAGTCAACGCAGTTTATGCGTCCGCGTCTCTCTGACGGATCATGGAAGACTCCGTTCAACCCGAGCGACCTTGCACATGCCGAGAGTAGCGGCGGCGACTACACCGAAGGCAACGCATGGCAATACACATGGCAGGTGCAGCATGACGTTAACGGACTTATAAAGCTCTTCGGCGGTCCGAAGCCGTTCCTCAAGAAGCTCGACCAGTTCTTCTCGCTCAAGCTGGAGAGCACCCTCTCTGACGTCACCGGCCTTATCGGTCAGTACGCTCACGGCAACGAGCCGAGCCATCACGTGGCTTACCTCTATGCCATGGCAGGACGCCCGTCACGCACCCAGGAGCTTATCCGCGAGATATTCGACACTCAGTATCGTCCCACCGTTGACGGACTCTGCGGCAACGACGACTGCGGCCAGATGTCGGCATGGTATATGCTCTCAGCCATGGGCTTCTATCCTGTCAACCCCGTCAGCGGACAGTATGTGTTCGGCGCGCCGCAGATGGAGAAGATAACACTCCGTCTCGTTGACGGCAAGACATTCACAGTTAAGGCTGAAGGTCTTTCTAAGGAAAACAAGTACGTAGACTACATTCTTCTCAATGGCAAGCGCTATAACAAGCCGTACATCAATCACGCCGACATCATGAAGGGCGGCACGCTGGTGTATAAGATGACATCTGTGAAGAAGCACGACAAGTACTAAAAAGGCCGAAACGTCATCCCCTACTATAAACAAAAACGACCTGAGTTACGGAACATCCAGAACTCAGGTCGTTTTGTTTATAGGTAAACTGGCAAGTTATCAGAACAATGAAGCAATCCAGGATCCAACGCTGATAGCCCAAGAGATGACCCAATAAATCAGCCAGCAAAGCACGGCAATAAACACAGCCGTCCAGAAAGCTTTCTTGTTCACCTTATTGATTATCTCCTTGTCATCATCAATATAACCAGTTATCAATCTCAGGTTTTCTACATAAGAGCGCTTGAATACATCAAGCACATCACCTATACAGAAAGGTATGGCTCCTATCAAGACATCCATCAATATATTATAGATGACAGCCAATGTCAGCGGAATCGACTTCACCACGCAAAGGCTGTAATAGACGAACGGAAATGCAAGCACGCTCGACAAGGCATCACCGATACCTGCAGGAAGGACGAAACCAAGAATAGGATCCAAGAAATACTTATCCATATACTTTGCCGTGCTTGCCATCAGGCGATACGACTGCCTGTTCATCATCTCCTGACGCTTCGCCTCCTTTTTGTTAATGCGCTCCTGCTCTTTGGCAAGGGCAGCCTCTCGCTTTTGGTCTTCCTTTGCGAAATCCATGCCCAAATCAGCCTGGGCTTGCTGTCTTCTTGAACTTTCCATTTGTTATTTATAATTCTATTTGTTTCTTTCCGTTAATAAAATCAGTGAACTCCTGTTCCGAGAGCGAGTAACCGCTCAGATCGCTCAGCAGCAACATGGCCTGCTTACGCTCATCCTCATTGCTTGCAAGATTTATCCGCTTAAACACCTCACGAAGATAAGCACTCTTGTTGTCTATCTTTGCCATCTCACGCTTAAACTCGTCTGCATGCTTCTTCAGCTCCTTGTCGTATGCAGCCGAAGCCAACTGGCCGTTAAGCTGCTGCACCTTGAGTTGAGCGAAACTGTCAAACAGAGCAATGCCCCTCTGCAATGATTGCTCCATCGCTCCAGTAACCTCTGCCAGTTCCTCCTCGCTGTATTCGGCTGGCGTATTCTGTGTGGCATTACCCTGTATCCTCTTACGGTCATTAGCATATACAGCCACACCGTCAAGCAGATTCTTTGCCATGGCAGAGTCAGCATGAACGTTATCCGCCAACAAGCCTGTGAACTGCGAGAGATTCTGCTCGATGTCGGCAGGCAACTTGGCAGTTTCCTTGAAGTCCGGGATGTCCACCGTATGCACCCACTTCTCATCTATCTTGCTCTCCATTATCTCTCGTCCGAGCTTCAGCATTGCCACAATGTCACGAAGATGTTTCAGCATCTTCATTTTCAGTTTGTCCGAACAAACTATCTTGCTTCTGATATCACCGGACACCTTATTCAGCTCATTCGAGAGTTTCGCATATTCATTCTTTATACGAGTCTGAGCCTCACGATGCGCATCCAGTTCCTCCTTGTCCAGCTTCAGGTCCACCTGATAACTCTCATACTCCCTTACAAGAGGGAAGCACACCGAATTCCATTCTGAATAGTTACGATAGTAGTTCTTGTTGGCCGTACCAAAAGTAAGCAAGTTGACGAGGAAGAAAGGCTTTGACGGCTTCTTCGCCTTGGCATCCATATAGCTTGCCCGCTTCGACTCCAACGTGGAAGTAATGTCGTTGATGAGCGACGTATATACATCTATGTTCTGAAGATGATCGTTCATCTCCATGTCCAGAACCTTCAACTGCTGCAGCAGTTCTCTGCGCTTCTCCTCCAAAGGCCTGACCGTCTCATCCCCGTACAGAGCATCCAGCATCGCCTTCAAGTCGGAAGCCATCAGCTTCTCGCCATACCGCAGAAACACGTTAGCCTTCGGAATGACCACATCATTAAGGGTCTTGCAGATTACCATCAGACGTCCCATGTCAGCCTTGATGCGAGTGGCATCATGCTTCACGCTGGTCTGGAAGACTGACAAGTCAGACTTCAGACGGTTGGTGCGTTCACTGGCATCCATATAATGGTCCAGCATCGCCAGACCTGCCATCGCCAAGCCCAACGACTTGTTGCCGTTCGACACTGACTTGTAAGCCTGCAGGGAATTTTGCAGTGAAGCCCTGAAACTATCCGATATATGCCCCATCAGTGCCGCACAATTCTCCGAGAGCTTGTTATATTCCAGTTCCACATACTTGAGCATTTCGTCCACGTCCAACCACTCGATGCGCTTAAAGTCGAATAGGTCAGGCGACACCATCTTGATGGAGTCGCCATAGATGTCGATAAGTTTCATGGCATAGTCACGATACACCATTCCCATATCGCTGCGCAAAGAAGTAAAGTCCTCGATGTTTCCTCTGACACTATCCTCAGCATAATGATACGCCTCCACCATCTTGGTGTATTTGTCGAACATCGTAGAAGCCTTGCTTCTGACGTCCTTCACGCCGTTCGTGCCCATAACGATGTCAGCCAGCTTCGACGTTCCCTTCGCAAGAACCAGATTGAGGTTCTGCTCCACCTCCTCTTTCAGCTTGTCCAAAGCCGAAGAAGACAAGGTCAGCTCAGCTTCTGCTATCTTCAAAGCCATCTCCTTGTTGCCCTGCTCCAAGCTGTCGTTCAACTTATACTCAGCCACAAGCGTGGTGCGTGAGTTGTTCGACACAAAGGCGATGGAGATATTGCCATCGTTATGAAAAAATCTGTAGGCGTCGAACACCAGTTTACTCACTTCCGAAGAGTCGGAAGCGACGCCATACTTCTTCAGTTCGTAAGCTAAGTCTGCACGCAGATACGTCTTGTCTTCCTTGCAAAGATTATCCGCAATAGTCTTAATCGCTTGATAAACAGTCTGTTTGTTATTTATCTCACCCATAACATTTATTGTTTTTAGTTCTCTGAATGATTGTCTAAAGTTTCAATGCGTCAAAGGTATATGTTATTTGGGACATGTACAAGTCCATAGTGGTTCACGGATTAACATTTGGCTATAACAGAGCCACAAATCCTGTGTTTACAGCATTTAAAGAATAAAATCCTTTAATCACTTTGTACCAATAATCCCATGAATAGCCTACGGAAGGATGGTTCACCGCCATTGCCTTTACCCGCTTGCCATTGCTCAAGACATACCAGCCGGTAGCCACATGATAGCCGTCCACTACGATGTCGTCACCGTTCTGCCGCTCCGTGCCCTCATCAAGATAATCTCTGAGGACGCCCTGCGTAAAGCCCATACACTCCCTATGCAGACGGCAGTCGCCACAGTCCGCACATCCCTCATCACAGTAATGGCTCTCGCCCAATACCATGATTCGCTTACCGATACACGCAGAATACATATTATTTATGATAAGTTTCCCAAAGAAAATTCAATGAACAAATATCGAAAAAAACAATGATTATTTACCCAAATCATTATTAAATAATCAGATTTGGGTAAATAATCACTATACTTCTCTCTGTATACTGCAATAAAATCGTTATCTTTGCAAACACTAATACATAAAAATATGCACATGATGAATAAACTTGTTGGCAGAGAACGGGAGTGTCAAGAGCTCAAAAGAGTTATGGAATCTGACCGTTCTGAATTTGTGATAGTATATGGACGACGAAGAGTTGGCAAGACTTTTCTTGTTGACCAGTATTATCAAGGGCATTATGACTTTACTTTTGTAGGAGGGCATAATCTTTCACGCCAAAGACAACTTACAAGCTTTGCTCGTGCATTGAAGAAGTTCTCAGGTGTTAAGCCTGCTAAGTTTGCCGATTGGTTCGATGCCTTTGATACCCTTGAGGAATATCTTGAATCGCTTGATACAAGAAGGAAAAAAGTGGTATTTATAGACGAAATGCCATGGATAGACACACAAAAGTCTGATTTCGTTGCAGCATTGGAGAATTTCTGGAATGGTTGGGCAGCTCGCCGCAGTGATATTGTGTTTATTGCCAGCGGTTCGGCAACATCATGGATGGTTGACAATCTGATAGAGAACCAAGGAGGCTTACACGCCCGCATTACAAGCAGTATTTATGTCAGGCCTTTTACATTGCATGAGACAGAGGAGTATCTTCAAAGAAAACACTGCAAATGGGACAGGTACCAAACATTACAGTGTTATATGGTATTTGGTGGCATTCCTTTCTATTTAAGCCTCATCAATGCAAAAGAGAGTCTTGTACAGAATGTAGACAGACTGTTCTTTGCCCAAGGCGGTATCATGCGAAGCGAGTTTGATGAATTATACAATGCTCTGTTCTCTAATGCAGACTTGTACATTAGTGTCGTAAAGACATTGTCTTCTCACCATGACGGTATGTCTCGTAACGAGATATCCAAAGCTATCGGGGTGTCAGGAGGTACTCTTACTCGTGTACTGACAAATCTTGAACGTTGTGATTTTATCTCACGAAGTCAGAATTTTGGACATAAGACCAAAGATACAATCTATCGTTTAGTTGATTTCTATACGCTATTCTATTACAAGTTCATTATGCAGGATATGTCAGGCGATGAACATTGGTGGAGCCATAACTTTGAATCGCGCCAAGTTTCAACATGGCAAGGACTTACATTTGAAATAGTTTGTCTTATGCACACGGACAAGATCAAAAGTGCATTAGGAATTTCCGGTATGGCAACAGAGGTGTCGTCATGGCGCCAGTCTGCATGCGAAGGTCAGAAGGGAGATCAGATTGATTTGGTCATCAAACGTGCTGACCGCATCATTCATCTTTGTGAAATGAAATTCAGCAAATCCGAGTTTCGTATTACTGAAGCATACGAACAGTTACTAAGACAACGATTGGAGTTATTCCAAAGCACCACCAAAACCAAGTTTTCATTGGTTATCACTTTCGTTACTACATACGGTGTTGCGGATGGTCTGCATCATAGCCTGGTACATAGCGAAGTTACAATGGAACAGCTTTTCAAGTAAAAAGTTTGCCATACTCAATAGTCGTTAGAGGTTCATGCCCGACGCGCTGCCTACCAACAACCATTCATGGCTTTCAGGCTTCGCATCGGACATGTCTTTTATTTCTTCTTCGAGAAAATATCAATCAACTTACCAATAAAGCCCTCAGACTTCGGACAAGGATCTTCAAAGATTGTGCCGCGCCGTCTAAGTTCTACCGACAAGAAAGACAGGTTTTTTTTGACAGAAAGACATGAAGACATGGTGTTGGGTAAATAATCGTTGCTTTTACTGTTTACTGCAATAAAAATTCTTTCGTCACTCGATACCAATAATCCCATGAATAGCCTACGGAGGGATGGTTCACTGCCATTGCCTTTACCCGCTTGCCATTGCTCAAGACATACCAGCCGGTAGCCACATGATAGCCGTCCACTACGATGTCGTCACCGTTCTGCCAGTGCTCACCGGGCATTTTGTCCCAGAGTCGGTTGCCCCAGGCAATAACATATTCCGGCTGATACTTGCTGAGCACTTCGAAGAAAGCCTCACCTGCCTGACGGTATTGTACAGACGTTCCTGCCTCGCGAGGTCCTCCCATCGCCACTTGCAGATAGTTGAAGAACACCACAGAATCCCAAATCTTCAGCCTCATCGCTTGGTCGGTCTCCTCCCCTACCAGTGAACGCTCAAACTTCACGAACGTCCGCATCCAGTTCTGCCGCTCCGTGCCCTCATCAAGATAATCTCTGAGGACGCCCTGCGTAAAGCCCATACACTCCCTATGCAGACGGCAGTCGCCACAGTCCGCACATCCCTCGTCACAGTAATGGCTCTCGCCCAATACCATGATTCGCTTACCGAATATGCCTCCGTCAGCATAATCCTTGCCAACGAAAGGCTGAAAAAAGATATTGTTAGGCATATTTATTATACGTAGAGTTTGATTACAATAAACCGATTTCTGCTTCGATGTTCTCTGGTGTAAAGCGGATGGCTTTCAGCTCCACCTTTTCCAATACCTTCTGCAATTTGTCAATATCGCCAAGGCGCAGCTTAACGATATTGCCCGGCATCTGCTCCACCCAACCAGCCTTCTCCGGCACAAGTTTCTTGGCATAAGAGATGGCAGGCGAAACGAGCAGGTCAATACCCATCTTGCCGTCATACGACAAGAACAAGTCGGTGCCTTCAATCTTCTTCACAATAAGGTTTATGCTTATAGACTTTGTAAAGCCCAACACCTTGATAGGTACAGAGACAGAAACAGTAGCTCCATCAACATACCCAAGATTCACTGTCTTATGAAAACGACTGGCTACATAATCCTGCAGCTCAGCATAAGTAATTGATAACTTCATATTATTTAGTTTATCTGACAATAGCGGAGGTTTCCAGCCTCCGCCTCACCAAGTTTTTCACAATTCAAGACTTTTTCTTCGAGAACAAGTCTATCAGTTTACCTATAAAGCCCTCAGACTTCGGACAAGGATCTTCAAAGATTGTGCCGCGGCGTCTAAGCTCATCCAACATTTTGTTTTCTTTGTTTGCCATACTTGTCTACATTTTTTTTGTTACATCTCCAGTTGTAGCATCCTTAAAGTTACTCTCCTTGAATGCTTTCTTCATATCATCAATCTGTTGCTTGCAAGATTTTGTAATACTTACAGTCTTACTTGCGATGTCCTTCAAGAGTTTCTCATCAAAGACTGTGCCTTTATTATCCAAACTATCTATAAAGCACTTCTCGACAGCTTCGTTCACCACCGACTCTATATCAGCACCGTTAAAACCTTCAGTTGTCTGACTGACAGAATTCAATGCTGCTTCATCAAGACGTTTATTCTTATTCTTAATATGAATCTTGAAGATATCCTTTCGTTCTTCCTTATTCGGCAAGTTGACACAGAATATCTCGTCAAAGCGTCCTTTACGCTTCAACTCAGGAGGCAGATTGTCGGCATTGTTGGCAGTTGCAATAACATAAACACTACTCTTCTTCTCCTGCATCCACGAAAGGAAATAGCCGAACATACGGGTCATAATGTCATTGTTACCACCGACACCCGAAAAGGCTTTCTCAATCTCGTCAATCCATAACACACAAGGCGCAGCAGCCTCAGCAATTTTAATAGCCTTACGCAAGTTGCCCTCGCTCTCACCCACATACTTTCCCATCATACTGCCCATGTCAAGCTTTAGCAAAGGTGTGTTAAACAATGCAGCCGATGCTTTCGCACACAGCGACTTTCCACAACCAGGCATACCTACGATAAACACACCTTTGGGTATCGACACGCCAAATTCCATAGCTTTAGGAAGGTCAGCAATCACTTTCGACTTATTCAGCAGATAATCCTTCAAAGCATTCAAACCACCGATGTCATTCAAGGACGCAGGGGTGTCAATCAATTCCAACAAGCCAGACTTCTTAACCATCGCCTTCTTCTGTTGGAGGATCATCGCCGTATCCTCTGCACTCAACGAGCCATTACTACTCATCGCCATGTCAAGCATTCGGTCTATCTCAAAGCTTGTCATTCCCTTCAAAGATGGCATCAGCTTCTTTCTGTCCTCATCTTTGAAATTGTCATAGCAGTTCACCTCGACATGCTCGTCTATAAGCTGATTGATTTCATCTTCTTCCGGGAACGGAATTTCCAAGTAGGACACATACTTCTCCAATTCTTGCGGTACTTTAAGAACAGAAGAAACTATAATGACGGTTGTGTTGTAATCCCTATCATACAACTTACGTTGAGCTATCAACTGAAGCAATGACTTGATTGCCGGCTCTTCAATAAAATCCTGAATATCCTTCAACACCAAGAACTTTTCCTTTAGATTGACATCAACAGTATATTTATCACGTAAGAATTGCTCCAATGTATCATTCTCTCCCAATCCTTGGCTTTCCTTAGTCTTAAAGTTGGTAGTACCAGTTGCAGGATTCCATTCAAACACCTTGCTATTGCCAACAATCTCCGTTATGATTTCGTCTATACGTACAAAATCATAGTCGTTGATATAGATGATAGGTGTATTGACATCTATCATCTTTTGAAAATTCGTTATTACTTTCTTGTTCATATTGCAAGGCCTTAATATGTAAACAAATGGTCAAGTATAAAAGCTAGCCTTTCAGTAAACCTAGCTTTGATAAAACGAAATCCATCAATGCTATCTTGCAAGCCATAACCATTCAAAACATTATCCTGTATCATACTTTGCATTTTTTTTGTCAATGCACCTTTGTTGGTGATCCGAATCATATAGAGTGCCAAAGGATAATGGTAATCTTCTGCTAATTTCACAAATAAGCCAGGTGTTAACACATTACAAGAATATTTTACTAAATCCAACACAAACTTACGTTCCTTATAAAAGATATCCGATTCATCCAATTCAGCATATTTAGCTTCTGCCTCTTTTCTTACCTCCTTCCAACTAAACATGAAATAAGTTTTCCACAAAGATGTAAATTCCTGTAGTAATTGTTTGACGTTCCATACAATCTCCTCATCGTAAATAGTCTTTTTGGTTACAAAGCCCAATCTGTCCTTTTTCCATCTAATAATTAGACTATCAATCTTTACTTTTGCCTCAGGAGTCAACATCGCTAATTTCCGAGCAACACCAAAGGTATTAGAATTAGTAACAAAATCAACAGCCTTCTGATAGTGAAGTTCAGCAGCCTTCTCTATTAGTTTTTTGCCAAGCACAAGGTCTTTGTCGAAGTTACTTCCATCACTTTTAGTAAATCCCTCAAATGCAAGTTTTCCTTGTTCAAACAAGAATTCAGGGTCTTCTTCATTTTCGAATTTACTGAATACATCCCACCATTCACCATCAGAGACCTCCTCTGGATACTGCTTAAATACAAACTTGGCACCTTCATATTTGCTTAGCAAGTACTTACGCAAAGAATCATAATTCTTGGAGTTTTTCTTTTCGCAATCATACCAAAACGAGAACAAGGTATATAGTTCCGTTACGTGACGCCCAACAAGGTCATCCTTCAGAAAGATAACCAAAACTTTGAAATGACTGAAGTGCAGAATACTTGCGACTTTCACCTTCAATATGAGTACCAAACTCATTACGACCTTCGTCTTCGTTATATGCAGTAAACTTCATAAGCTTAGTCCTCCTCTTCCTTTAAGGTTTCATTGTTCACATTCTCACCAGCATCAGAAATGGCAGAGACGATTTCAGCCTTCTCCTGCTCATCACGTCCATCCAATATTCTGTCCATCTCCTCAAGCATCCATTGCTTGCGAGACATGCCATCCTCCTTAGCCTTTTGCAAAGAAGCCATTCTCTCTGCAAAGCCATCTATATACTCGTTAGTCTCGGAGAGCAATGCCTTGCCTTCCTCCGAAACTCCCATTTTCTCACACTCATCCTTAACCAGTACATCAATATCCTGGTCAGGATTGTTTTCTAATTGTTCCAACATCGAAGTCAGAATTTCATCAAAACTCTTTGCCATATTATAACTTCACTACATTAATATTTATATAACAAACTCATAATCTTATTTCTTTCATGACTTCATAAATAGATTCGGCATCAGACATGATATCAGAAAATTTAGTATATCGCCATAAATTCCAAGGAGAACCCGTTTTTATATTACAGAAGCAAGATTCTAATTTCCTTTTAACACATGCTCTTAATTTCTCATCATTAATACTAAATCCCCACCATGGTTCATAATTAGTAGTCGTAAGAACTATTTCTATTTTACCATTTAAAATAGAAAAAATAAAACCAGTTTTATCATCATATTTATTTGCTTCAAAATTGATTTTATTTCCCCAATCTATCTGAAGTTGTTTTTTACATTCTTCTAATAGTGTTTTTACAATCTCGATTTTTACTTTATTTATTTCAACACAATACGTCTCCAATAAAGATAATTCTTTGTCATAAAAGGATAATCTTTCAACATCACTACACTCGGAATTTATACCAAGTAATTCATCTATTTCCTCTTTCATTTTATTTGAAAATTCATCATTTATATTAAACTTCATTTTAAGATAGTCTATATATTGGAAAAGTGAGGTTTCTAAATACTCAGGTTTATCAATAAATTCATCATTTTCCAGTTTGTCTAACCATGGCAAAATATCATACATGTAAGATAACACAACAAAATGATTCCCTGGTATTAAATCAAAAACACTTTCCCCATTAGCTCCATTTAATGATTTCTCTGTTGGAAAATCTCTAGTAACTGAATTTAAATATATTACAAAAACATTTTTCCCCGTTTTCTTTGCTTCTTCTACATATTGAAATATTTGATGCGGTTGTTCTATCGCATCATTAACTTTATTTTCAATAATGATAAAATTGGATTCATTTTCTAAGCTAACATCAATATGATTAAATTCACGTTTTATCTCATAATTATAATGATTTTCATTATTAGAAGAAGGCAAAAAGGTATCTAGAAAATTATTTAAAATAACTTTCTCCCCTAATAAACCTGCAAGAATCATACTGTGGGCAACTTCTTTAAGCTTCCCACGAGCAGCATAATATATTACATTTATTCGTAATGGTTGACTATCTATCAATGCAAAGACATCGTTTGCATGATTTTTCAACTTTTTATATTCTTCTATATCCATATAATCTATATCATTAAGAGTCCCTTTAAAATCGAACTCTAATTTAAATATCAAACGTGCTATGATTCTCTATAGCATTTTTTACACTCTTGATATCGGCAAGAGCTTTGAAAGGACTTGACTTTGCCAAGTCGGTTATTGCATTCAATGACACTGCCAACGCCTGTACATTACCGGTGGCAAGGCATTTATCCACAATCTCAAATTCCTTAGCAAACAACATACGGCGTTCATCAAACGTCTTGTCAAGATAGCTTTGCAAAAACTCTCTCACAGCATCTATCTGATGTATCGCCACTTGTGCCCTTGCTCTTATTTCTGCTCGCTTGGTTCTCTGCTCCTCACAAAACTTTGCAACTTCAGCAGATTTATCTATAAAGAACTTGGTCATCTCCACCATCTGTGCAGGACCAGGCTTTCCATTAGACACTGAAAGCATCTTATTATTAATAGAAGATGTTAGACCATTAATGAACTCGTCATCCTTTTCCGACTCTCTTCTGTAATCACTTACACCTTTATCGTATTGTCTCTCAGGCATAATTTCATAAGAGTCATAATTTCCGTCAGAGCTATTATCAGCAATTTCGTGATATTTCTTACGTCTTACTTCTGCAAACATCTCCCTAAACAACTGTATATAGTCTGCACCTTCTTTATGTCCTATTTCTATCAAACATTTTTCGATATCATCCAATTGTTCGTCATCAAGCCAATTAACAAAATCAGCCATCATATTATCATAGTTATTAGACGATGCTGCAGCATTAGCTAAAGAGCGAGCTATCGGACCCTTAATTTGGTCTGATACATATCTATTGTCTATAGGTGCACCCTCAAGTCTACAAGTCACCAAATACGAAACAATACTACATATACGAAACTTAAGATCCTCCTTATACTTCTCCTCCACTTGATATTTAGAGCAAATATCTCCGACAAAAGAGGCTGCTTTTTCCGAAACCATACGGTTTACTGCCTTTTTGCCAAATATGCCCCATGCTATCTTCATATAATCAGAAACAGACTTTCCCATATTACAAGTTTTTATTTAGTATCTTTTGTGTATTAGCTAAAGTAACAGAAGACTCATTACTAAGCATACCGTTCTTATCAATCAAAGGAACCTGAGCTATTTCACTTAATGATTTAACCAATAGAGAAGTTTCTCTAAAAGTATTCAAATAATATTCATCTTCTGTTTGGAAGTCATAAATTAATGGTTCCAAATAAAGCAACTTGTCGTTTATTCTTTCACCGAGTCGCTTCATTACAGATTCAAGTTCAATGGCCCTTTGATTGATTGCTTCCATAGCAGTCCAACCTAGCTTTGCTTTTGCACGTGCCTTTTTCACCTCTTCCAAATACGCAGTGGCTTCCGTATATTTTTTAGAATAATATGCCGATGCAACAATTCCAGCAGCAGCTAAAGCAAACACTCCCGTAGTGGTAGCTGTAATCGCGCCAAGTACAGCCGAACCTGCAGCCATTCCACCTCCACCAGCAGCTAATGATCCGCCTCCCAACCAAGCCAATGTTGCATTTGTAGCGGCAGCACCAGACAAAGAACTTATTGCAGTACCAGTACTTGCTGCCCCAAAAGCCATTACTGCAGACGTAGTAGCTGCAGGTACTCCACATAATGCAATTGTTGCTACACCTGTAGAAGCCACTGCTATTTTTCCAGCTGTGGAAGCATTCATTTCTATAGATTCTAAGGTATCTATATCTAACTGATCAAGATTTATCTTTCCACCAAACTCATATTCTTTATCCTTATAATTATTTCCCATAGCCTTAAGGTAGCCCAAAAATGGAGAAAGACAAGTCTTAAGAAGTTCCAGTTTCGTCTTACCAAAATCCGACAACACACGGTTGGATTCTTCTCTTCTTCTTCGGTTTTCCTCTTCTATGTTAGCAACCATTCTATCAGCAAGTTCCTTTGCCTCCTTTGCTTTTTTTCGAGAATCATATGCCTCATAACCTGTTACAACTCGTCCTATTTTACCCGCACCCTTCGCTACATTTTTGGCACCCTTTGTTAAAGATTTGGCGCTATCACAAACCTCATTAAAAGTTTCATCAATACAATCGCCAATAAAAGAACTTGTTGCATCAATGGCCTTATCGGCTGATTTAGCCATATCACCAACAAAGGTACCCTTCATTGATTTAGAAATAGATTTTAATAAGCCCATATCAATATTGTTTTTTAAGTTTTACATTGCCATCTATTGAATACACGATGTACTCTCCTTTAAGCGCCCCATTTTTATAGTTTCCTTGTACATAAGGATGACCATTTTTAAAATAAACGGTGAAAGGACCATCTGGTACATCGTTAATTTTGATTTGTTCCTTATTGGTTTCCCCAGTTGGATAATATACAAAGCATTCAGCTACCTTATTTTTATCTTGAAATTCACCTTTACAAGCAATCGCTCCATTATCATAATATTCTACAAAAGGACCGATTTTCTCACCATTAACCCACATAAATTCAGACTTAATCTGCTGATTAGGATAATAAGTGATCTCTTGACCATTCATCACTCCATTTATTGTGACATAGGTACGACATACAGACTTGTCTTCATAGTATTCTGTATGTTTTATCGGAACATGCTTTCTTCTATAGTAAGCAAAATAGTAAATAAGTAACGCTGTGCTGATTATCACAACACAGATTATTGAAATTGTCAATATATTCATTCTCTCACAATAGTTTTTTAGTCCAACTTTATAAATTCAAAATCATTCTGATTGCAGCATGCCTTCTTGTAGTCGAAGGCATAGAGGCGCATGTATGCCTCCTGCACTTCCTTGGCTCCATTGTAGAAGGGGTTGGTGGTGTGCTGCTGTGTTGTAACTGTCACAACCATTTCCGGTGTGAGGACTGTGCCGTTTGTACGTTTGATACGTTTAGGCTTCACTTGAAATACCTTACTCATAGTAATTTGTTTATAGGTTCTTATTTTTCTTGTCATGCCGACTGGCGGCAATTCCTGTCAAATGGCAAAGGTAGAGGAAAGTAGTGAGCTGTACAAGTCCATAATGGTTCATAAGCGAAAAAAGAATGGCGTGAATTCCTTCTCCCAACACTTTCTTGTAAGTAAGGCTCTGGTAAAACCCGTAGAAAAGAAAATATGAAAGAGGAATCCACACCATATACTGGTGCGGACTCGCTCAAACAAATTGTGTTCTTTCTACGTTTCAATTTACCAGATTTCAACTTACAGAACTATTTGCTTGTCCGTGTCCACAAGAATATCTTGCTTCTGCTTTACAGCGACTTCAAGCGAGGACTTTCACCTGCTCTGTCGCATAGCGACTACAAAAGTGGGAAAAATCCGGTTAACTGCCAAACTTTTCAGAAGAAATCTTGCGGACAGCTCTCACTTTTTACCGTTCCTTGACAGAAAGACATTTTGTTTTGACAGGAAGACAAGAAGACATGTTATTGGACATGTACTTCATGTCTTCTTGTCTAAAAATACATGTGCTTCATGTCTTCATGTCTAAAATACATGTCTTCTTGTCCTTCATGCAAATATTGTCTAAACGGTAAAAAGCTGTTACAAAATAAAAATCAATTATAGAGAATCGAAAAGCTGTTTTTATGGTATTCTGCTGAGCAAACAGCACCAATGCTTAACGATAGTGCCACTTTTACAGTCCAATAGTGCCACTATTAGAGTGTAAAAGTGGCGCTATTGCATGGTAATAGTGGAACTATTGGAGTGTAAAAGTGGCGCTATTGCAACACAAATAGGCTTCTTGCAGCTTCTTTTTTTTGCACACTTTCCTCACAAACTTTCTAATTCACTGTGTATAAACCGTTTATTCTTGCACGCTCAAAACTCAAGAATTTCGCACCAAAGATTTCTTCGTGCGTTCAACTCATAGTATTGAGCATCAGAAATGCAAATATTGTCTTCGGCGGAACCACCGAAGAATTAGAAATTTTGATTTTTGAATTCTTGCTTAGGCAAGCGGCAAAGCCGAGCGAGGAGTTATTCTCGGCTTCGCCTGCGATTTTGAATTATTCAGTTGTGAATTGTTAGGGTAAACTGTTAATTTCATTCAACATCGCATCGGTTCGTGCGAAAAAATGTAGATGTAAGAACAGGAATGGATGGAGAACAGACCTTTGTATGCTGTTGGCGATTGGGTGTAGATTAAGAATCCTAACGAAAAGTTTGGAGGTTTTCGATTTTAAGCGTATCTTCGCAGATAGAAGGTATAAATAAGACAAAAGGAGAACGAGATATATGGCAGACATCAACACAAGAAGATTACCAGTAGGCATTCAGTCGTTCAAGGTGATCAGGGAAGAAAACTATCTGTACGTTGACAAGAGCGACATTGTGTGGAATCTGGTCAACTTAGGACAGAAGTATAATTATCTGAGTCGTCCCCGACGATTCGGCAAGTCTGTGCTGGTTGATACGTTGGAGGCGTACCTTCAAGGAAGGAAGGATCTGTTCGAGGGGCTGAAGATAATAGAGATGGAGAAAGAATGGAAGCAATATCCCGTCGTCCGTCTTGACATGAGTCTGGCAGGCTCCACAGCAAAAGCCATCCAATCCTATCTTAGCGATGCGTTCTCGGAATATGAGTCGACATACGGCATCACCCCATTACCGACAGCTTCGCTTGCTGTAAGATTCAAAAACATTGTCACTACGGCATTTAAGAAGACAGGCAATAAAGTGGCAATTCTTATAGACGAGTATGATTCTCCACTTCAACACTCATGGATGACAGCCGAACATAATGATTGCACGGACGTTTATCGTAATGTATTCGCTGTACTGAAGGCTTGCGACGAATTCGAAAAATTTGTCTTTATCACGGGCATCACCAAGTTCACCCAAATATCTCTCTTCTCTGTCCTCAACAATCTATCGAACATCAGCTTCACACCTGAAAACGCAGCCATCTGCGGCATTACGGAGGAGGAGATGAAAGAAAACTTCATGCCTGAAATCAAGAAGATGAGCGAAGCGAACAACTGGTCTGTAGAAGAGACTCACGACCGACTAAAAGCATATTACGACGGATATCATTTCTGCGATGAGAATATGGTGGACATCTACAATCCATATAGTCTTGTAAATGCTTTGAGCAAACACAGAATCAGTAATTTCTGGGCATCTTCCGGCGCAACATCGCTTCTCCCAAAGTTTGTTGACAATGCAGAATTGCGTATGAAGAACTTCGAAAATTGCCGAATAATGCGAAATACTCTCGAAATGTCTGACGTGTCTGGTGGCGGAGCCGAATTGTTCCTATATCAGTCGGGCTATCTCACAATAAAGGACAGCGATGAGTTTGGTTACATCTTAGGGTTCCCAAATGAAGAGGTAAAGCAAGCGCTCTACGAAATGGTGCTCCCTGCTCTGACCATGCGAGAAAGAAGTGACATCCAGTCCATACAAGCCAATCTGTATGCACAGTTAGGCACAGGTCAGATAGACGATGCAATGAAGTCGTTGAAAGCCCTTATCGCGGACGTTCCTTACAGCAACAAGAAGCTTGCGTCTATGGATATGGAGGAGCGTTACCGCCTCATCATCAGTACCATCCTCAATGCCATCGGCTTGAGTGTAGAGGTTGAAAAGATGATCTCAACAGGCAGAATTGATATGACGGTGAAGACCTCACGCTACATCTATGTCATCGAACTGAAACTGCGAAATAACGGTGGCAAGGAAGCTGCAACCGAGCAAATCCTCAACCGCCAATACATGGAACCTTTCAAGGCAGACAAGCGCAAAGTAATTGGACTGGGCATTGAACTTGACGAAGAAGGAAAAGGTCTCTTGGATTGGAAGCGCACGGAATCTTTTAGTGAGTAGTGGGTAGTGAGTAGTGATTAATTGATTACGGATTCGTCTGATTTTACTGAGGCTGCGCCATTGAGGAAGAAAAAATCAGAATGATCAGATAAATCCGTAATCAAAAGAAAAAAATTTAACTCATGCCCGGGAGTGTCAACCATCTTCGTTCACTATGCTCCTCTTTCCATTCCTCGAACTCCTTCTCCGAAGACTTTCCTTTGGCGGGATATGTCTTGTTGAGTTTTATCTCCATATCCGTCAGCTTCTCCTTGCGGTAATCCTTCAACGTATCGTTCTGTATCAGACGGTCAGTTTTATCCCAGAATATGAAAGCCTTGCTTTTTAATTCGTCCGCAGAATCCTGCATCCACTCCCTTCCATTGACAAGCGCCATGTGATACCAATACCTTGTGAGTACCCAAGTGGATCTTGTCGGCTGGGCTGTCCCATTGACAAACTCGCGATAGACCTTCAGAGGAATATTGCATATCCAGCAGACCAAGGCAGTATCGCCGTTAGCCAGAAGGGTCATGTCCGTCAGCATCTGCTGCTCCGTCATTTTCTCCGACATACGCCAAAGCATCCGCTTTTCCCCATATTCTATCTTAAGGGCTTCCTGCTTCTGTCGCCGATAACCATTCTCACCGAAGAAGAAATTATAGGCATACAACATAAACAGCAGTCCAAATAATCCCAACATCACTTCCCATGCTCTCCACCTGCGAGGCTTCTCCGTGACATTCTTCTTGACATCCTGCGTTTCATTCTCTTCGGCTTGAGGTCGGGTTGGCGAACTTGCCAATATCGTAATCCGCATCTTCGTGGTATTCGGTATTTCATACAGTCCCCAATTCATTGAGTAGTGCTCAGCATTGTTAGTCCATCTATTTATGTACGTGCTAAGTAGCCCAATCTCTTCACTGCTCATTTTTCCGTGACCGACGGGAGCATTTATTATCATACATTGCTTCGTGGAATTGACGATGCTCTCTTTCCGTAATGCTTTACAGAATGCCCTATTCATGAAGTTCACCTCCGATTCTCCTTCTTTGGATTCCTCAGTGAACATGGAATGGTTGTCAACAAAGATTTCCTTTAAACATTCTTCCGGGATTGGAATTACCCCTGTACCTGCCAGTAAAACGGCGATTTTCTTTTCTGTTGCGTTCATATAAGTTTGTTTTATTGTTAATGTTTTGCAAACTTACTGCGCATGTATGTCAAATTGGGACATACCATCAAAAAAAATATCGTAGCGGAGGCATAATACCTGCACTACGATATTTATCGTGTTATTGAACTTTCGATAGTTCAGTATGTTTAGAATTCCAACACCATTGTCTGGCGCGGACTGAGCTTTACGTTATGGCTTATCACTACGTTTCTGCCCGTTGTGACATCCACGGCTTTCTCGGCATTGCCGATTATCTCGGCATAACGCTTTACGTCGAGTTCGGCTGCAGCGTTTCTGCCGTTGATGACGGTCATGACGCTCTTGCCGTTATACTGACGCGCCACCACGTAAACGCCGTGCTGCGTGCAGAACTGGGTCTGGCTGCCTTTTGTTATCACGTCGTTGCCCTGACGCCAATGCAGCAGACGGCTTATCCAGCCGAACATATCGTTCTGAGCCTTGGTGCGTCCCTTTGCCGTGAATGCGTTACGGGCATCGCCAGCCCATCCGCCGGGGAAGTCCTTACGCACGTAGCCGTCTGTCACAGACTTCGTGCCGTTCATCAGAATCTCCGTGCCGTAATAGAGCTGCGGGATGCGGTTTACGGTCAGCAGCAGCGCCAATGCCTGCTTCAGAGCCAGCGTGTCCTTGCCCTCGCCTAAGAAGCGGTCGGTGTCATGGTTCTCAATGAACGCCATCACGCTCTTGGGGTTCGGATAAAGATAGTCATAGCAAAGGACGTTGTATATGCGGTTCATGCCGTTCCACCAGTCGTCTGTCTCCTCATGCTTAGCCTGATTGATGCGGTCGAAGAAGGCAAAGTCCATGACGGTCTTCAGATAGCTGTTCTTCTCGGAAAGCTTGCTGTCCTTCTGCCAGGCGGCAGTATAGGCAGGCTCCGTCACCCACGTCTCGCCCACGGTGTTGAAGTTGGGATATTCCTTGTCGAGCGTCTTCATCCAGAGCGCCATGCCGTCGCGGTCAGCGTAGGGGTAAGTGTCCATGCGGATGCCGTCAATGCCGACAGTCTCAATCCACCACTCGCTGTTCTGAATCAGATACTTCATTACGTGCGGATTGCGCTGGTTGAGGTCGGGCATCGTCGGCACGAACCATCCGTCCACCGTCTCACGCAAGTCCACCTTGCTGGCATAGGGATCGAGCACCGGCGTGAGCTTATAGCTGGTCTGCAGATACTTGTCGTTCACCTTGGCGTTGCCGTCCATCGTGTCCATCTTCTTCTGATGCTCTTCGGTCTGATATTCGGGCAGGAGCCATTCTGAAGTGTTAAACCAGTCCTTCGACGGCATGTCTGCCACCCAAGGATGATCTATTCCGCAATGATTGAAAATCATGTCCATTACCACCTTCAGTCCCTTAGCATGAGCCTCATCCACGAGACGCTTATACTCGTCGTTGGTGCCGAAGCGCGGGTCCACGCGGTAATAGTCAGTAGTGGCGTAGCCATGGTAAGACGAGTTGGTGCCATTGCTGGGGCTGTCGTTCTCCAGAACGGGCGTAAACCACAGCGCCGTCACGCCAAGGTCTGTGAAATAGTCGAGGTGCTGGCGTATTCCCTCAAGGTCGCCGCCATGACGCAGACTCGGAGCCGTGCAGTCGCAGGTCTTGTCGCGCATGGTCTTGAAAGCGTCGTTCTTGGGATTGCCGTTGGCGAAGCGGTCGGGCATGAGCATGTAAAGCACATCCTCATTGGTGAATCCCATGCGCTTGTCGCCCGCCATAGCGCGGTCTTTCAGCTCGTACTTCACCTTCTTAGTCTGCTTGCCCTGCTTGAAGCTGAGCGTCATCTCGCCCGCCTTCGCACCCTCAAGGTTGAGATAGAGGAAGAGATAATTGGGCGAGTCGAGACGTGCGATAGAGTCGATGCGCACACCGGGATAGTTGACCTCCACGTCCGCGTCACGCACGTCCTTGCCGTAAACCATCAGCTGGAGCGACGCGTCCTTCATGCCTACATACCAGTTGGTGGGTTCGATGCGGTCCACCTTTACTGCTGCATTCAAGCTCATAGCACCCATAAGCATTATTAATGATACCAGTTTTTTCTTCATTATCTTTTTTTATATTATGGTTCTTACTTTCTGTAGAGTATCAGCGCCGACTGCTCGTCTGCCAGCACTTCCTTGCCTTCGAACGGCATTCCGATGCCTTCCTCATTTATGACGCCGTTGCAGCAAGCCACCGTGTATTCGCCTTCGGGTACGCTGACCAGCTTGGCTTCCTTATTGGCGTTGAGAATGACGATGATGTCCTTCCATGAGTCGATGCCCTCAAGGTTCTTCAGACGGAACGCCACAAGGCAGTCGTCGGTGGCAATAAACTCCAGATGATTCCTTACTGCGTCGGCATTGGCGAGGCGGAAAGCGGGATGGTTCTTGCGAAGACTTATCAAGCCACGATAATACTCGAACACCTGGGGATACTGCTTGAGGTTGTCCCAGTGGAACTCGTTGATGCTGTCGGGCGACGAAAAGCTGTTATGCACGCCCTTCTTGTCGCGGAGCATCTCCTCGCCAGCAAGCATAAATGGCACTCCCTGCGACGTAAAGATGGCTGTCTGAGCCAACAGGTCGAGGCGGATAAGCTCTGCCATACGGTCAGCTTCTGACCTCGACGCATCCTTCAGACCTGGAATGCTCGCCTTGAGACGATCCACAAGGCACATGTCGTCGTGACAGCTGACGTAGCTGATCTGCTGTGTAGGATTGTTGGTCCACGGCTTACGGTCGTAGTTGACGCGTGTCATATCCACCTGGTTGTGGGCGATGCCACCCACGATGCCGAACTTCAGGCTCTCCTCCTCGCCCTTTATTCCGGCAAGGAAAGCGCCCTTCGTGTCGTCGGAGAACGGTCCGCGAAGTGCGTCACGCATGTCATCGCTGAAAGCTCCGATGCCGTTCAGACGGGGTGTGTTGGCTTTTATGGCAAGCTGGTCCTGCGGATAGGCACACGTTCCTGCGCTCCAACCCTCACCATATATATATATCGAGGGGTCGATCTCGTCCACGGCGGCACGTATCTGGTTCATCGTCTCGATGTCATGGATGCCCATAAGGTCGAAGCGGAATCCGTCAATGTGGAATTCGTTTATCCAGTATTTGACGCTCTCTATCATAAACTCGCGCATCAGCGGACGCTCTGAAGCCGTCTCGTTGCCGCAACCCGAACCGTCGGAATAACGTCCGTCGGCTGTCTTGCGATAGTAATAGTCGGGATAAGTGCGCTGGAAGTTGCTTCCGTCGATGTCGAACGTATGGTTATATACGGCGTCGAAGATGACACGGATGCCAGCCTTGTGGAGCGCCTGTACCATTTCCTTGAACTCACGGATGCGCACCTCAGGACGATAAGGGTCGGTGGAATAGCTTCCCTCGGGCACATTATAGTTCTTAGGATCATAGCCCCAATTGAATTGCGGGCGCTGGAGCTGCGTCTCGTCCACCGAAGCGAAATCGAACAGCGGCTGGAAGTGGATGGCATTGACGCCGAGACGCTTCAGATAGTCGATGGCGCGAGGCTCTGTCAGAGCCAGATACTTGCCACGATGCTGCATGCCCGAAGTGGGACTGATGGAGAAGTCGCGCATGTGAAGCTCGTAAATCACGAGGTCTGCAGGCGACGCAATAGCCGGACGGCGGTCGTCAGCCCATCCCACGGGGTCGGTGTCAGCCATGTTGATGATGGCGCCACGGTTGCCGTTGACACCTACAGCCTTGGCAAACGTGCCGGGACACTCGCCCTTGCCTATATCGAAAGTATAGAACATGCCACTAAGGTCGCCCTTTAAGGTAGCCTCCCAGCGGTTGTCGCCTATGGCACGCATCTTGACAGTCTTGACGGGTCTGCCACCCTGTCCTGCCTTATAGATGCGCACTTTCGGGAGGGAAGCTGCATTGAGACGGAATACGGTCTTAGTCTTACCGTATTCCATCTCGTCGAAGCGCCCCTGAGCATTTACGTTTAACGTAATCATTGCGGCAAGAAATGCCGAAAACATATAATTCTTTTTCATGTCAGTAGCGTACGTATTGTGTTATTTAGCAATAAGCGACACAGCGAAACCACCGCCACGTGCCTCCTTTATCTTCAGCACATCACCCTTCTTGACAGTCTTGTGCAGAATCTGGTAAGCCTTCGGATTGTGCTCATAGTCGGCGTCCTTGGCGTCCTGATAGATGGCGCAGTCATACTTGCGACCCTTGTCGAGGAAGTTGAGGCGTACCACAGCCGTGCGAGCCTCTTCGCCTGTCTTGCCACCCACGAACCAGTTGTCTGTTCCCTTGGCCTTGCGTGCCACGGTGATGTATTTGGCTGGCTCTGCCTCCAGATACTTCGAGTCGTCCCAGTCACAAGCCACGTCGCGGATGAACTGGAAAGCATCGTCATACTTCTCATAGTGTTCTGGCAGGTCTGCAGCCATCTGCAGCGGGCTGTACATAACAAGATAGAGCGAGAGCTGTCCGCAGAGTGTGGTGTGGACGAAGCTCTTATTCTGGCTCCAGTCAGAGAGGCGTGTCTCGAAGATGCCGGGCGTATAGTCCATCGGACCACCCTGCAGACGAGTGAACGGCAACATCACGGTATGGTAAGCCACGTTACCGCCGAATGCCTCATACTCTGTTCCGCGTGCACTCTCATTGCCAACAAGGTTAGGCCATGTGCGGCAGATGCCGGTAGGACGTGTTGCCTCGTGCGCATTCACCATGATGTGATGCTTGGCAGCTGTCTCGAGGACGTGCTGATAGTGATTGTTCATAAGCTGGCTGTAGTGGTATTCGCCTCGCGGAATGATGTCGCCCACATAGCCGGTCTTCACGGCGTCATAGCCATACTTGTTCATCAGACGGAAAGCATCCTCCAAGTGGCGTTCGTAATTGAGAGCTGCGGAGGATGTCTCGTGGTGCATCATCAGCTTCACGCCCTTGGAGTGGGCATAGTCGTTGAGCATCTTAATGTCGAAGTCGGGGTAAGGAGTGACGAAGTCGAAGACGTCAAGCTTCTGATGACCGAACCAGTCTTCCCATCCTTCGTTCCATCCTTCCACCAGCACTTCCTGCAAACCGTTCTTTGCAGCGAAGTCGATGTAGCGCTTCACCTCCTCGTTAGTGGCACCGTGCGTGCCGTTGGGCTTGCACTTAGCGTAGTCGGTAACGCCGAGACGAACCGACGGCAGGTCGTTGGTATAGCTCCATGTCTTTGTTCCGACAATCATGTTCCACCACACGCCGCAGTACTTTGTGGGATGAATCCATGAGGTGTCCTCTATCTTGCATGGCTCGTTGAGGTTAAGAGTGAGCTTGCAAGAGAGCATGTCGCGTGCGTCGTCGCTCACCATTACGGTTCGCCACGGAGTGTTGAAAGGAGTCTGGATGAATCCCTTTCTGCCCACGGCGTCGGGTGTCAGCCACGACTCCAGCACGAGATTCTTGTCGTCCAGATTGAGGTGCATCGTGGGATAATCCAAGCAGGCAGCCTCATGTATATTAATGTAGAGTCCGTCCTTGGTCTTGAGTTGCAGCGAAGTCTGAACGCCGGTATCGGAGAATACGGTAGTTGACGAGTTGCTCTTATATGCCTCGCGGTTCTTTGCAATGACCTCACGGATGCCGGTAAGCGGAGTGATGTTATATTCATACTCCTGCGTGTCGTAGTCGCCGGGAATCCAGTAAGCAGTATGGTCGCCGGTCAAAGCAAACTGTGTGTGCTCTTCCTTTATCACGAAATAGTTGAGCTCTTGCTGCTGCGGAAACTCATATCGCAGACCCATACCATAGTCGTATACGCGGAAACGTATGGTGATGTCGCGGTCTGAGGAGGGCTGGTGAAGGTTGACAGCCATCTCGTTGTAGTTGTTTCGGATGGTTGATGTCTCGCCCCACACGGGTCGCCAAGTCTCGTCGAAGGTGGATGTCTGCGTATCCTTTATCTTGAAACCGTCCATGAGATTGGTCTCCTCCATGCCCTTCGAGGCGTGCTTGTCCTTGGCAAGCTCCAGTCCGAGGTGAGAGGGGCTTACCACCTGCTTGCCCTTATAGGTCATTTCGTACGTGGGCTGTCCCTTGTCTGTGAGCGAGAAGGTGAGCGACACGTTGCCGTTGGGTGACTTTACGGTCTGGGCTGCTGCCATCATCGGGAGCAGCGCAGACAGTATCATGTATGTCTTCTTCATTCTGACGTTTGTCTTATATGTGTTTTATTGCTTTCTGCTATACGGAGTTATCTGCCAGCCTGACTGATGAGCGTGCTAATCTCATCCGTGAACTTGTCGTCTGCCACGAGATCCTCTATGTTGAGGTGCATGCGGTAACGCCAGTAATGCTTCGGGTTGGCAGGGATGTTGATGCGTTCAGCGTCAGCATCGGGCAGACGCAGACGCTCGTCCATGGCGAGCCAGTCCTGAACACTCAGCACGCAGAGCATTGATGGAGAGTCGAGATGACGCGCAATGATGTCCTCTGCAAGCCATCCTGGCAGCGGATGCGGAGCCGGTCCCTCACGATGGAGCATCGAGTTATAGTAGTCCTGCGTACGTTCATAGTTCTCGTCCCACCACTGGCGGAGCGTAGGCATGTCGTGGCTGGATATGGTGCAAACCGAGCGGTATGGGTTCTGGCTGAGATGTCCGAAGCGCGTAGTGGGCGACTTTGGCATGCTCTGCAACTCAAGGCTGAATATCTTCAGCTCCTCCATCACCCAAGGAACACAGTCGGGCACCATGCCAAGGTCCTCAGCGCAAACGAGCATACGTGTGGCCTGTACCAGCTTGGGCAGCTTCTTCATAGCCTCACGATACCAGAACTGATTGTTGCGACGATAATAATAGTCGTTGTAAAGACGATTGAAAGCCTCCTTGTCTACATCGTAGAGCGACTCATAGATGAAGTCGAGCTGGGCAGAGATACGCGGATGGAACATATCGGCACGGTTGCGGTCGCGCACGAAGAGCACGTCGCTCACAAGCGAATAGAGTCCGTCGCGCAGCCAAAGGTCTTCCTGTCGGGTCACGCCGGCAAAGCGTTCCTCTATCTTGCGCTGCGTGTTCACCTCGGGCTTCATGCGATAACGCTCGCCGTCGATGCGCTCCAAGTATTCGCTACGCACCTCGTCTGCACGCTCATGGAAGACGCGGTCGAGCACCCAATCGGTGATGTAAGGCTCGGTGAAGCGCTCCTCCTGGAAGTTCAGTCCGTACTGCATTATCTCCTCACGACTCATTGCCTGCGACGGAACGAACTGACCTGTCAGACCGTATACGCAGTCAATGGGTATCTCCCAGATGCGGAAGAATCCCAATACGTGGTCAATGCGGTAAGCATCGAAGAACTTCGACATGTTCTGGAAGCGGCGCACCCACCACTTACAGCCGTCCTTCAGCATCTCGTCCCAGTTGTATGTGGGGAATCCCCAGTTCTGTCCGTTGACAGAGAAATCGTCTGGCGGCGCTCCAGCCTGTCCGTTAAGATTGAAGTATTTGGGTTCCATCCACACGTCGCAACTATATCTGTTTACGCCGATGGGGATGTCTCCCTTCAGGATTACGCCCTTCTGCTTGGCATACTCGTGAGCTGCCTTCATCTGTGAAGACAGTACGTACTGCACGAAATAGTAGAAAGCCACCTCCTGATACTCCTTTGTGCGAGAATCCGACAGCATCGCGCGGTCATCCTCGTTCCATGTATTATGGTCTTTCCATTGTGTGAAATCGGCTGTGCCATACTCGTCTCTCAGCCATGAATACTGAGCATAGGGCACCAGCCAGCTTTGTGTTTCCTGGAAGAACGCCTTAAACTCTGCGCTCTTCATAATCTTCTTACCTTCCTGTTGAAAAACTTTCCTTAAATATCCTGATTTGAAAGCGTTTACCTTCTCATAATCAATCTGTGGCAGAGCGTTGAGTTGGCTGCGCTCTGCTTCCGCCTCACGACGTGCTTCCTCGTCCTCCAGCTCCGGCAATGCGCGAAGATCGGCATACTGTGGATGTATGGCGAAGATGCTGATGCAGCTGTACGGATAAGAGTCGGTCCATGTATGGGTAATGGTGGTGTCGTTGATGGGAAGCAGCTGCAGCACGCGCTGTCCTGTCTTCGCCATCAGATCAATCATCATCTTCAGGTCGCCGAAGTCGCCTATGCCAGCACTCTCCTTGGTACGGAGCGAGAATACTGGGACAAGTGTTCCTGCCAGCTTGCGGTTCCATATCTCGAAGAAAGCCTGGTCAAGGCTGTACATCACCGTCATGCCCTTCTTCATGTCTGGCAGAGTGAGGCAGCGGTTACAGCCACACTCCCACATCATCACGTGTCCGGAAGCGTTGGTCACCACGAACTTCAGCTCTATGCTCTCGCCTTGTAGCTGCGAAGCGTCGATGTCGACAGCCCATTCGCAGTAGTTGTGGAGCGTCATGGGCAGCGCTTTGTCCGGACACCATTCGCCTAAAGTCTTCTGCGCTCCCACCACAGCCAGACGTTCGCCTTCACGAAGCTGCGGCGCACGTACGATAAGACGCAGCGTACGGTCGTAGGACGTGGGCTTAAGAGGCTGCGGCTGCTGATGGTTGATGCAGTCCGTAAAGGCGCTACTGTAGAAATACGAGTCGTCCGGCATATCGTTCCAGCGGTCGTAGACGTGATATTCTGTTGCTGCGGTGCACGTGAAGTCGAGCACATGCTTCACCGTCTGCCATTCGCTTCGCTCGTAAGCGCCATCAGCCGTCACCTTATAATAATATGTAAGGCTATGGTCAGACTTGCGCTGCGAAAGGTCGCACCACCACTCCGCTCCGTTAACGGTGGTCATGCGATGTGTCTTCACCTCGTCATTCTCCACGATGCAGAGCGAGATTTCCTCACCGAATGCAGTACGGTATTCTATATGAAAATGTAATGTCATTATGTATTTGGGTTTAGGTTTGTTACCATGAAAACTGTTTCTTTCCTTTTACGCCTCTTTTCTGCTACGGATGGCAGCCACCGAGAAGGCACCGCAAATGAGCAGTACGCCTGCTACTATCATCATGTTGCTCTGGTGTGAGCCTACAAGATGAAGCAGTTCGCCACCGCATAAGGCTGCCACAATCTGAGGTATGCAGATGGTGCCGTTGAAGAGTCCGAGGTAAGCTCCCTTATGGCTGTAGCCCTCAAGGGCATTGGTGACGAAGGCAAACGGCATGGCAAGCATGGCTGCCCAAGCACAACCTATAAGCAGGAAGGGAATTACGAGCAGATTCTTGTCGCCGACGAACGGAACAAGGGCGAAGCCTATGCCGCCTATTACAAGGCTAATAGCATAAGCCATCTTCTCGTTCTTGAACTTCGGAAGAGCCATAGCCCACAGCACAGAGCCGATGGCTTGCCAGAAGAACAGCACGCCTACCCAGTTGCCTGCCTCCTGATAGCCCTTGGAAGCCACGTCGGTGGTGTGCCATACGGTTTCGGCAATGGTGCCGTTGGTGTAGGTCCACATATACATAAAGGCTGCCCAGCAGAAGAACTGTACGAGTCCTACCTTCCAGAACATCGAGGGTGCATTCTTGAGAAGCGTTATCCAGCCTGCACTTTTCTCCTCGTTCTGAGGCTGAGCCTCGTTATACATAGCATATTCCTCTGGGTTCCATTCCTTTACCTTTACCGTGGTGAAGATGACGCAGAGGATAAGTATGGCTGCTCCGACGTAGAACGAATAGATGACAGAGTCGGGTATTACGCCCTTCGGGGCTTCGTTGGCAATGCCGAGAGCCGTGAAGAAGAACGGGAATACGTAGCCTATAAGCGAACCAGAATTGCAGAGAAACGACTGGATGGAGTAAGCGAGCGACTTCTGCTTCTCGTTCACCATGTCGCCGACAAGCATCTTGAAAGGCTGCATAGCCATGTTGATGCTCGTGTCGAGGAACATCAGCGAGACAAGACCGAAGACCATTGCCGTGCTGACAGCCATTCCGAACGATCCTGCATTCGGCAACAGACACATCACGAGCACAGCCACCGTGGCTCCGACGAAAAGATATGGGACGCGGCGTCCGAAGCGACACCATGTTCTGTCGCTAAGCGTGCCGACTATAGGTTGCACGAGGATGCCCATCAGCGGGGGCAATATCCAGAAATAGCTAAGGTTGTGAGGGTCTGCTCCCAGTGTGGCAAAGATGCGCGATATGTTGGCGCTTTGCAAGGCGTAAGCTATCTGTACGCCAAAGAATCCGAAACTCAAATTCCAGAGTTTCCAGAATGAAAGATTAGGTTTTTGGGTCATTGTTATTTGGTTATTTTACTTTTTATAGCAATAAAGAATTTGGCTTTACTCCTTACAACTCCATTACTCAAAGTGTGGTGCCTCTCACTACGAGGCGTGTCCTTACCACTCGCATTGCCACCTCATTACGCGGCAGCGAGCCTTCCACCTGACTTATCAGTATGTTGGCTGCCTCCTCGCCAACTACCACACCACGCTGTTCCACGGTGGTGAGCATCGGATCGCAAGCCACGGAACGGCTGCCATTGGTGAATCCGCAGATGCTTATATCCTCAGGAACTTTAAAGCCCATGCGCTTGGCAGTGTAGAGAATGCCGATGGCGGTGTCGTCGTTGATGGCGAAGAAAGCGTCGGGACGTTCGTTGTCCGGCAAAGAGAGTATTTCGGGAGTGATGGCCTCAGCCTGCGCGCGGTCGTCACATATTCGGACAAGGGCTTCATTCAACTTCAGTCCGTTCTTGGTCAGTGCGTCATGATAACCGTTATAGCGGTTCTTTGAGATTTCCAGGTTCATCGGCGAACCATAGAAAGCAATGCGCTTACATCCTGTATCAATCATGTGTGTGACCGCTGCATATGCTCCATTATAATCGTCCACCACCACTCGCGAACCATTCACGCCGGTGCAGATGCGGTCGTAAAACACGAGTGGCACACCATTGTCCATCAGTTTCTGGAAGTGGTCGTACCGTCTGGTGTCCTTGGCTTGCGACACGATTATGCCGCACACCTTATTTTTAAAGAAGTCGTCGCATATAGCCACTTCCTTGTCATAGCGTTCGTTGCTCTGAGCCACCATAACACGGTAGCCACGTGCACGTGCTTCTTCCTCTATACCTGACAGTACGGACGCGAAGTAATAATGCACAAACTCCGGAACGATAACGCCTATTACCTTCATCGGAAGGCTACGGCTGTGACGCAACGCTCCTCCAATGACATTCGGGTAAAAGTTATGTTCTTTCGCGTATGCCTGAATGCGCTTTTTCTGGGACGCGCTGATGCGTGGGCTGTCGTTGAGCGCACGACTGACAGTCGCTATGGAGACGCCCAAATCACGGGCTATATCTCGCATTGTTATAGGTAAGTTATCTGCCATGGTTTTCAGTTATGCCGCAAAATTAGTCATTATTCCCGAATGCGTAACGCTTTTCTTCTGACAAAATATCAAAACGGAGTGCAAACGATTGCACTTAAAAATATGACGGTTTTGCACAAAAAAAGAAACAACGTATGTTTATAAATTCTAATTTTGCAAACAGAATGAAATGAGCCCTTAAACTACTGAATTTCACTTATAACATATAACAATAACTAAAAACAGCAAAACATGAAGCAGTTGAAAATCAAATTGCCTCTGAGGACCATGGCACTTGCCGGCGGTCTTCTCCTTGCTACAAGTTCCTTCGCACAGAACAACATCGTCGTTAAGGGACATGTAACAGATGCTTCTGGCGAGCCAGTCATGGGTGCTACCATTACAGTTAAGGGTAAGGCCCTCGGTGTTACCGACATTGATGGTAACTTCTCATTAGACGCAGCCCCCGGAACAGAGCTTACATTCACTTTCTTGGGTATGACTCCGCAGACCGTAAAGGCTTCGAGCAACATGAGCGTTACCTTAAAGGACGACTCTCAGAATCTTAATGAAGTGGTGGTCATCGGTTATGGTGTGGCTAGGAAGAACGACCTTACGGGTTCGGTTACTGCCCTCAAGCCGGATGAGAAGAATCATGGTATTATCACTTCTGCTCAGGACATGATCCAGGGTAAGATTGCCGGTGTGAACGTCAACTCTGCATCTGGTGCTCCTGGTGACGGCGCACAAATCCGTATTCGTGGCGGTGCTTCTCTTACCGCCAGCAACAACCCGCTTATTGTTATCGACGGCATGCCTATGGATAACAATGACACTAAGGGTGTGAACAATCCTCTCTCTCTTGTCAATCCTAACGATATCGAGAGCTTCACAGTGCTGAAGGACGCATCGGCCACTGCCATCTACGGTTCGCGTGGTTCCAACGGTGTCATCATCATCACCACAAAGAAGGGCCGCAGCGGTCAGAAGCCGCAGGTTTCTTATAATGGTACGGTTTCTGTAAGCACCATTGCCAAGAAGTTGGACGTGATGAACGCTTCTGAATACGTTGATTTCATCAAGAACTATTACGGCGAAGACTCTTCTGCATACCAAGGCTTGGGATGGAAGAAATTCAAGGAAGACGGCACACCTGACTATGCTGCAGGCACATTCGATACTGACTGGCAGGACGAAATCTATCGTGCCGGCATCAGCCATGAGCATAACGTCAGCCTTACTGGTGGCATCAACAAGCAGTCATGGTCAATGCCTTACCGCGTCAGCGTAGGCTACACCGGTCAGGAAGGTATCTTGAAGGGTTCAGACTATAAGCGAGTTACAGCAGGCTTCAACATCAATCCTTCTCTGTTCGACAAGCACCTCAACCTCAACATCAACGGTAAGTATTCTTACTCAAAGACTGTTCCTGGTGGAGCGGATGCTGTAGGCGCAGCTATCAACATGGATCCTACTCGCCCTGTAAAGAGCAGCGACGAGAAATTCAAGAACTGGGGAGGTTTCTGGCAGTGGGCACTACCTACTACATCATACGACCCAACATTCCCATACAATCGCAATGATGACGCTCCTACAAACCCAGTAGAAAAGGTAGAGAACTATGACTTCTACAAGAGTGCACATGTTCTCTTGGGCAACGTAGAGGCTGACTATAAGATTCATGGCTTCGAAGACCTTCACTTGCATGCCAACTTAGCCGGCGAATTCAGCAACGGTGGTGAGTATAACACCAACAATCCGCAGTCTACATACGGTTTCTATTATGGTGGCAACAGCGAGAACAAGGAGAAGAAGTATAACCTCCTGGCTACAGCATACGCTCAGTACACCAAGGACTTCAACAAGGCCAACCACTTCGACATCATGGCTGGTTATGAATATAGCCACATGAAGTATTGGGGCGACCAGTGGAGCAAGTCTATGTATCCTTCTACCTTCGAGGGTAAGAACGACGCTGGCGAGGCTCTCGCAGGAACCGTCAAGTCTTACGACACAAGCAACTGGAAGGGTCAGACTTACCTCGTCAGCTGGTATGGTCGTGCCAACTACTCTTTGCTTGACCGTTATCTCCTCACATTCACAGCCCGTTACGACGGTTCAAGCCGCTTCGCTGACGGACACCGTTGGGGCTTCTTCCCATCAGCAGCCTTCGCATGGCGCGTTAAGGAGGAGAGCTTCCTGAGAGACGTAAAAGCTGTCAGCGACTTGAAGCTCCGCCTTGGTTGGGGTAAGACAGGTCAGCAGGACACTGGTAAGGAATACTACACAGCTACTTACAAGAAGAGCACCAGCAATCACCACCTCTATCCTATCGGTGGCGGTGACAACACAGGTGTGCTTTATCGCCCGTTGGCTTACAATGATGATCTGACTTGGGAGACCACTACCACATGGAACGTAGGTCTTGACTATGGTATGTTCGACCAGAGACTTACTCTTAACCTCGATGCATACTACCGCAAGACCACTGACCTTCTCAGCACCACAACCATCTCTGCAGGTCAGAACTTCGACAATGCCCTCCTTATGAATGCAGGAACATTGGAGAACAAGGGTTTTGAGGTTGCTATCACAGGTCGTCCTATCCAGACAAAGGATTGGTTCGTAGAACTTAGCGTTAACGCTGCCTACAACAAGAACGAGATTACAGAGCTTGCAGGCGGCCGCGATATGATTGAGGCAGGAATGAAGGTAGGTCAGGACCAGGCTATCACCTATCATAAGGTAGGAAAGCCAGCCAACTCATTCTTGGTATACCAGCAGGTATACGACCAGAACGGTCGTCCTATCATGGGCTGCTATGTAGACCGCAATGGCGATGGAACAATCGACGAGAACGATAGATACTTCTATAAGAATATCGTAGCTCCTTGGACAGGTGGTTTCAGCTTCAAGGTTTCGTACAAGAACTGGGATCTCGGTAGCAACTTCCGTGTAAGCTTAGGCAATTATCTCTACAATGGATACGAAGAAGGCGCGATAAACACTAAAGAGATTTGCAGCGCTAAGGGATATTACAAGAACACAACAAAGGAGATAGCAGCTTTAGGCTGGACTTCTTACAACTATCCTCTTACCGACTACTTTGTACAGAACGGTAGCTTCCTGAAGTGTGACAACATCACATTGGGCTATAACTTCAACAATCTGTTGAAGGCTGGTAACTACAAGGGCATCTCTGGACGTATCTACGCTTCATGCTCTAACGTATTCACTATCACAAAGTACAGCGGTATCGACCCTGAAGTAAATTCTGGCAAGGACGACAGCATCTATCCGCGTTGCCGCACATTCCTGCTCGGTCTGAACCTCAACTTCTAACAATTTTAAAAAACAGATTTCGATATGAAACTCAATAAATTCAAAACAATAGCCCCCGCAGCAGCTCTCTTGCTCGCAGCAAGCATGAGCTCTTGCATGGATGATTTGAATAAGGGCAACATTGACCCTACTGTTGACCCCAACCCTAACATCACGGGCTTATACAGCAAGTGCTACGCTGGCCTTATCATGGAAGGTAATGACGGCAATGCCGATTTCACTATCGACGACGCTGGTAAGTCAACCCTTCTACGCAACCTGTTCAACTTCAACGAGATACCTACCGACGAAGCCGTCTGCTGGTGGTCTGATGGCGGTATCGCAGATGTTGCCTACAATAAGTTCGATCCGGGTAATGCTACTCTGAAGAACCTCTACTATCGTCTGATGTCAAACATCTCTTACGAGAATCATTTCTTGAGCCTCGACGCAGCCAAAGAGGATAAAACTAAGTATGCAGAGGTGCGTGTACTTCGTGCCTATAGCTATTTCTTGATGCTCGACTTCTTTGGAGACCCGACATTTATTGACAAGATTTCAGCAGAGACACCACGTCAGGCCCACGCTTACAACGAAAAGTTTGAGGAAGGCAAGAGCTACACTCGCGCAGAGCTTCTTCAGATGGGCCGTGAGTTTCTGTTCAACTGGGTAAAGGACGAATTGCTCGCTGCAGAGCCAGATTTGTTGGAGGCAAAGCCTGAAACTGATTCCGATGCAGACTATGGTCGCATTGACAAAGGCACATGCTGGTTGCTCTTAAGCCGTCTGTACCTCAATGCTGGTACATACCTCAATAACGATGGTCAGAACAATCAATATTGGGATAAGGCTCTCGAATATGCCGAGAAGGTTATCAATTCTCCATATAAGCTCTTCGATGACAGCAAGATGTCTAATGAGGCTAAGGCTAATGGCTACAAGCCATACGACCTGCTCTTCATGGGCGACAATGGTTCAAATGGTGCAAGCTGTGAGGCTCTTCTTCCTTTGATGCAAGATGGTGACAAGACTCAGGGATACGGTGGCTCTATGTTCTTTGTTGCAGCTCTTTGGGATGCTACGATGCAGACTGTTACAGCTAAGGATGCTGCCACTACTGCCAACACATGGTCAGGTATGCGTGTTCGTCCACAATTCGTAGAGAAGTTCTTTGCCGATCCAAAAGTTGTTGTAAACAAGTCAGCTTCCGAAATCCGTGCTATGAACGTTGATGACCGTGCTATCCTTTGGGGTAAAGGCAACAGTGACGGCGATCGTACTTTGGAGATTGGTGCTAACGATAAGTTCGTCAAGGGTATTGCAACACCAAAATGGAATAACAACTATTCTACTGGTGGTACTCCTCACGACAGCTATAATGTCGACATCGACTTCTTCCTCTTCCGTGTAGCTGAGGCTTACCTCAATGCAGCAGAGGCAGAGATGCACATCAATGGCGAGGGTTCGGCTAAGGCTAAGGGTTATATCGACGCTCTCCGCAATCGTGCCCACGCTGCCGTACGTCCTTCTTACACTCTTAACGATGTTCTTGACGAGCGTTCTCGCGAGCTTTATTGCGAGGGTCTGCGCCGTACCGACTTGATTCGTTTCAATCAGTTTGGTGGAACTCAGGCTACATACAAATGGGAGCTTAAGGGTGGTAGCACTAATGGTACAACATTCGCTAAGACCAATAACGTATATCCTATCCCATCTTCAGAGATTCGTTCTAACAAGAACCTGACACAGATCGACGGATATAATGAGGTTCAGAACTAAAGTATAAAAGTAAAAATAGAACTATAAAAGTAAACGCAATATGAAGAATAAATATATGATGGGTGCTCTGCTTTTCGGCATCATCAGCTTATTCGCATCATGTTCGGATGACAACGACTCTAACCCTACGCTGATTCAGCCTAAAGAGTTTGTGTTGAACACTCCTGCATATGCCAATGCGACTATTATTGATTTGGAAAAATCTACTGGTCTTGAGCTTACATGGTCACAGCCTAAGTACACAGCAGACAATGCCCCAATCAACGCAACATACGAGGTGCAAGTATCTCCAACCAACAGCTTCACAGTTTCTACTGATGAAGCTGCTGCAGACGAGAGTGGAGAAAAGGTGCCAGACTACGCTGTTCTTAGCAACACCACACAGAAATGTAATATTTCTGCCTCTGCAGAAGAAATGGACAAGGCATTGGTAAAGATACTTAAATGGACTGAAGGTAATGTTCCTGCCGAGCAGGAGATGTACGTTCGTGTTAACGCTTACATCCTTGAGGGCACAAGCCGTCTGAACCCTATTGCTTCAAACTCAGTAAAGCTCAACGTAAAGCCTTACTACATTGAGTTGAAGGATGCTGTTCCAACAATGTGGTATCTTGTAGGTAACATGTTCGGCGCTAAGTGGGCTGGCAACAAGAGCATTGGAGAAGACGCACTTCCTATGTTCCTTAAGCCAAACTTCTCTTACGACAAGAAGACTGGTGCTGGTGAGATTGAATACACCAACTACTTCCTTACCGGCGATTACAACGACAAGGCCGAGTGCGACGGAGCTGGCTTCAAGATTATGCCTTCAGACTTCAACTGGGATTACAGTATGAACGCCGATGGCGCTACAAAGGGTACAATCATCAACCGTAACGGTGGTAGCGATGGTGGTCATATCGTAGCTCCGGAAGCCGGTTACTACACCATCACTCTCAACACAGCTGACAACACAGCCAAGATGGTGAAGTACGAGGGTGATGTAACCAACTATGGTACTATCCAGATTAGTGGTTCATTCAATGATTGGGCTGACACTCCAATGCTTCCTTACAACACTGAGGGCGTTGAGAACCACGCTTGGTACTACGTAATGGATGTTCCTGCCGGCGCGACTGCACAGTTCAAGTTCAAGATTGCAGGTTCTTGGGATACCAGCTGGGGCTATGGTGCAGCAGATGGCGCTATCAACATGTACGGAAAGTGTGATGCAGGTGGCAAGAACATCGGCTTGGCAGAAGGCAAGTACGTCATCTCATTCAACGACATCACAGGTTCGTTCAGCATCGTTAAATTGTAAATCACTTTAAGCAAAGACAATTATGATTAAGAAAATATTATTGGGAATGACCCTGCTGATGTCTATGGTGTCTTGCACCGAGGACTACACAGATTGGGGTAACCCACAAACAAATCCTCAGGAGGAAGCTGTGGCATTCGGAAACGGTAGCGTAGCTCCAGTTGATGTCATCAACTTGGCTGACGTTAAGACAGAGAAGGTAAAAGTAGCGAGCATTGTTGCTCCTACTTCTTCCGACGCTGCTTATACACCTAATTATAAGATTAACTTCGACGGTCAGTCATTCGACATTGATGCTGATGGCAACATGGCAACAGCTGAATTGACAAGCTATATCGTAGATAAGTATGGCAAGCGTCCTACAGAGCGCGACATCGATGCTACTCTTGATGCATGGGTAAGCAATGGAGCAACAGCCGTGAAGATGGCTACTTCAGAGAAGTTCCAGATTAAGGCCATTCCTGAGGCTCCGGTTATAGAAGAAGGCTATTACCTCGTTGGCGATATGTTCTTCAAAACCAAAGATCAGAATGGTTGGACTAAAGAAGACGCAAAGGCATTCAAGCACAGCGATAAGGATGTATATGATGATCCTGTTTTCACCATCACATTCGAGACAACCAAGGCTGACCAGTACTGGAAGATTATTCCTAAGAAAAACATTGATGCAGATGACCTCTGGGCTGCCGGCGTAGTAGGTCCTAAGGTTGACGGCGACGACAGCATGACTGGTGCGCTGACCAACGGTGACGCTAAGGCTGGTAAGATTGCCAAGGCTGGTAAGTATAAGCTCACCATCAACATGATGGACTATACTTACACCATCGAGGAAGTGAACTACGATCCGTTCATCTACTTCATCGGTAGCACTGATGGTTGGAGTTCTTCTGACCAGAAGCTCGCTCTCGTGGACGAGGCAAAGGGCGTATACACTGGCTACGTTTATCTGGCTGATCCTAACGGCTCTGGCTTCCAGTTCAAGTTCCAGCGTAAAGCCGGAGACTGGAACAACGCCATCGGCGCTGGCGCCTTAAGCACATTCTCAGGTGCAGCAACCAACGAGGGTGACAACATCGGTGTGAATGCAGGAGAAGGCGTTTACTATATGGACGTAAATCTCTCTGAAGGCAAAATCACAGCCACTAAGGTGGAGAAAATGGGTATCATCGGTGGTTTCAATAATTGGGAAGGCGACGCAGTCATGACATGGAACGCTAAGGAGTATTGCTTCGAGGCAACCAATGTTGGCGTGACAGCCGACGGCTGGAAGTTCCGCGTAAACGGTGGTTGGGACATCAATCTCGGTGGAAGCATCAATGACCTGACAGCTGGTGGCGACAACCTCTCAGTAGCAGGCAACACCGTTAAGCTCTACCCGACCAGAAAGACCTCTGAAAAGATCTTCTGCACAGTAAAGTAAACACTTTTCATTCATAATAGACTTTTATATATTATGGGCGGTTCTCAGAGAGTGAGACCCGCCCATTTTTTTGTTGCTGCATAGTTAGGCAGGGCTTTAACAATAACATGCTACAGTGCTAATCTTACAATAACTAATGAATTGTACCTGATATGGTGCTACGGAGGCCGGAGACCTCCGCTACTAATAGCTTTTTCCTCAATTTGTTTAATGTCTTCTTGTCTAAAAAAACATGTCTTCATGTCTGTCATGCAAACGTTTGCACAATCGAATTGTATGTTTACATCCCATTCTGATACTAACATATAAGTATTTGGCGTAAATTTGCAATGTATGCAATTCAAATGTAGTATTTGCGTGAGCAAATAGTGAGTAGCTTAACAAGTAGTTATATATACAGTAGTTAGTAACAAAGCAAGTCATGAGTAAAGTTGAAAATCATTATTTAAACAAAAAGTAACTAAAACCCGAATATGAAGAAGTTTTTTTTGACAGCAGCAGCCCTCATGGGAGCCGCAAGCATGTTTGCACAAGGATGGCCCGCCAATTACGAAGGCGTGATGCTCCAAGGGTTCTATTGGGACTCGTTCCGCGCATCGAAGTGGCAGAACCTTGAGGCTCAGGCAGACGACCTCGCCCCTTACTTCAGCTTGGTATGGGTTCCGCAGAGCGCCAACTGCGGCAGCGGACGATCAATGGGATATGACGACCTCTATTGGTTCAGCAATTACAACAGCTCTTTCGGCAACGAAGCCGAACTGCGCTCCATGATCAGCACCTTCAAGAGCAAGGGCATCGGCACCATAGCCGACGTGGTAATCAATCATCGCAACACGCTCACCAGCTGGACCGACTTCCCCGTAGAGACATATAGGGGCTTAACCTACAAGATGAATTCTACCGACATCTGCAGTGATGATGACAAGGGAGGAACTTTGACATGGGCTAACAAACAGAAACCAAAGGTTAACCTCAGCAGCAATAAAGATACGGGCGACGACTGGGACGGCATGCGCGACCTTGACCACAACAGCTCCAACGTGCAGACCGTAGTGAAGGCTTACCTCGACATGCTCCTTAACGACTTCGGTTACGCCGGATTCCGCTACGACATGGTGAAGGGTTACGCCGGCAAGTTCACCGGCATCTACAACACTGCCCTAAAGCCCCGCTTCTCCGTAGGCGAGTATTGGGACGGCAACGCCACTACCGTAAAGACATGGATAAACGCCACGAAGGTGAACGGCGAGCCAACATCGGCAGCCTTCGACTTCCCCGTGCGTTACGCCGTGCGCGACCTTATCTCATCCAACTGGAGCAACAAGGCGAAGGACGGTCTTGTCAGCGATGCCGCATACCGCCAGTACGCCGTCAGCTTCGTGGAAAACCACGACACGGAATATCGCTCAAGCTCAGCACAGCAAGACCCCATCCGCAAGGACACGCTTGCCGCCAACGCCTACATCTTAGCTTCATGCGGCACGCCATGCGTCTTCTATAAGCATTGGCAGGCCTACCCCACCGACATCAAGATGATGATTAACGCCCGCCACATCGCAGGCATCACCAACACCAGCAACACCACCTTCAACGAGTACGTCGGCTCGAAATGCAACGTACTCAAGACAGAAGGCTCACACGGCACGCTCTACGCCGTAATGGGAGCTAACGCCGACGCTTACCAGACGCCGACGGGTTACACCGAGATACTGCGCGGCAACAAATATCGCTATCTCCTCAGCAACAGCAGCAACGTGGCATGGGTGGACCTGCCCTCAGGCAGCTACGACAACGCACAGAAGGCTCGCCTCACAGCCGTGAGCGACAAGCAGGGCGCACAGTTAGTATACACCACCGACGGCACCACACCAACCGCACAGAGCCACAAGGCAGCAAGCGGAACGCTCATAGACATCCCTGCCGGCACCACCACACTGAAAGTAGGTCTGCTTGTCGGCTCAGCAGTCTCAGCAGTCACAACGCGCACATACAAGGTGGGCCTCTCTGACACGTTCACGCCGTACGACATCACCGTAAACGTAAACGTGGATAACGTAGGATGGAGCAGCGTGAACTTCTGGACATGGGACGACATGTACGGCGACAACTTCACGTCCACCGGCAAGTGGCCCGGCGATGCCGTCACCACAACGAAGACCGTGGAAGGTCGCAAATGGTATAGCCGCACATACCGCATAGACAAGCGCGACCGCATGCTCTCCTTCGTCTTCAGCACAGCCAGCGGCTCTCCCCAGACCGTCAACGTATACGACCTTAACAAGGACGCATACCTCGAAATCTCCGCCAACAAGGACGGCCAAAGCCACTATTACGTGAACGACGTGACCTCCCAAATGCCCACCGCAATAACCACCGTCACCGCCGACGCCCCACGTTCAAAATACTGGTACGACCTGCAGGGCCGCCAATACACCAACCGCCCCACCCAACCGGGCGTCTACATCCACAGCGGAAAGAAGATTGTTATAAAATAATAAAGATCCGCGAAGCCCTCTGTATGTTTTTCACATTTTAGGCAGGGCTTTGACAAAAACCTTCCTCCACAATCCGTTTATGGGCGCAAACCCTATCGGGTTTAAACAAAAGGCTTTACATTAGGTCTTACGAGAACCATGTTCTCGACAACCTAACGTAAAGCCTTTTATTTGTGCTAAGCACGCGCCCATAACCGGAAAAAACAAAGAAAAACACAAGGCAACACAGTAGCGGAGGTCTCCGGCCTCCGCAGCAAGCAACAAGGTTAGTACAACAATAACATGCAACAGTGCTAATCTTACAATAACTAATGAATTGTACCTGATATGGTGCTACGGAGGCCGGAGACCTCCGCTACTAATAGCTTTTTCTTCAATTTGTTTAGTTAGCACAGCCTCTTATACCCTTGTGTTTTTCTTTGTTTTTTCCGATTGTGCTTTTCGAGAGAGGCGACAGCCTCTCATTGCTTTATGTCATATATGGGCATGAGACCTTGTTCTCATAAGACCATATATGACATAAAGGAATTGCCGAAGGCTCGAAAAGCACAAACGGACTGTGGATGAATGTTTTTGTCAAAGCCCTGCCAACCAATCAGAATTTTGAATTGGCTGAATACGTCCTATCAATTCAAAACTGAACAATTCAAAATGCGCCTTGGCGCACAATTCAAAAATCTTGTCTAAAAAACATGTACCTCATGTCTTCATGTCTAAAAAACATGTACCTCATGTCTTCATGTCTTCATGTCTAAAAACATGTACCTCATGTCTAAATACAATATTTGCATTTCTAACGCTCAATACTCCTCGCTCAGCGCACAACAAAATCTTTGGTGCGAAATTCTTGAGTTTTGAGCAATTAGAGTTAACACCCTCACATTCAATATATTATGCAGTCAACAAGCAGAACACGCCAAAAATAGCACAACAAGACCAGCTTGTTTATGTTGCAAAAGAGCCACTTTTGCATTGCCATAGAGCCACAGTCATCATGCAAAACAGCCTCTCTTGCCTTCCAATAGTAGAAGTATTGGAGTGCAAGAGAGGCTGTTTTGCATGATGAGGATGCCATTAGCACCACAAAACCACACAAAAACAACTCTGAAAATCTCTAAAATCAATTTTTATTTTGTAACATGTTTTTACCATTTGTACGATATTTGCATCTTCTACACAAATCAGATTATACAATATCAATTATGGCAAGAAACAAGAAAACATCAGAGACACTATTTCAGTTTACGAACCTCCTCATCACCTTACTGGCGAAGAACGGGCAACACCGCACCATGCAACATTACAAAGCCACGCTCAACAGCTTTATGCGCTACAGAGACAATAAGGACATTGCCATCAAAAAGATAGATGCAGAAGAGATGCGTTCCTACGAAGCATACCTGAAGAACGTGGCGAGAGTATGCAGCAACACCAGCTCGTTCTATCTTCGCATACTCCGTGCCACATACAACAAAGCCGTGGAGAAAGGCATCACTCCACAGCAACACCCTTTCAAGAATGTATACACCGGCATCGCCAAGACCAACAAGCGGGCCATCCCAACGGAAGCCATCAGCCAGATAAAGCATCTGACCTCGTCACGAGACCTTACCACAAAACAAGAAATGGCAAGAGACACATTCCTGATGTGCTTCTATCTGCGTGGCATCTCCTTCATCGACTTGGCGCACCTCCGCAAGTCAGACCTCAAAGACGGCTACCTACATTACGTCCGAAGCAAGACCGGCCAACGCCTCACCATACGTTGGGAAAGGGAGATGCAGGACATCGTCGATAAATACCAAGCCCAGACCGCCGCCTCACCCTATCTCCTTCCATTCCTTGTCGGTGACAGCCCACATAAACACAGTAACTGGCAGGACGAGCAACGTCTTTACCATAATGCAGAATCCTGCATTGCCTACCACCTTAAAAAGTTAGGCACGAAGATAGGCATCAAGGGCAAACTCACCCTCTACGTAGCCCGACATTCATGGGCAACAGCAGCAAGAGACCACAAAGTGTCTCTCTCCGTCATAAGCGAAGCGTTAGGACACAACTCCGAGTCTACCACCAAAATCTACCTCCGCTCCATCCAAAACTCAGAAGTAGACGAAGCCAACGCCAAGATCCTTGCAGCAATATAACATTAATTAAAATTCCTAATCCCCCTTCCATAATCCGTTTCTCTATGTAAGAGATACAGAAATTCACGTAACTATTTGAAACACGTGCAGATACTAAACCAATTGTCCGATTCTTCCATTCCGTTGCAGAAAAATATTGAGTACATGTTAGATTTTAATACACATAAATCACTCATATATAATTATTTTTCGTATATTTGCAGTGAATTTCTGTATCTCTTACATAGAGACTCAGACATATGAGTAAGATTTTGAATAATAATTAGGCTTCAGATATACATATCCTATGTCAAACAGCAAACAAGATCTGAGCTTGTCGCTATCACGTATAGCGAACATTGAAAGACATAAAAGTATTGACGATTAGTGGAAGATAATCTATTGGTTTTCAATGCTGTGATACCCATCACACCCCAATCGCCTGGGAAGCTTGACGCTTTTCGAGGGAGGTAAGAATGTATACTTACCACACCTCATTCCTTACTCTCTTTTTTTCACTTCGCCATGTGGTATATCATCAAGACAGACTATTATAAGGAGCGTGATGCCATCAAGGACCTGCTACGCCTTGACAGCATAGAGGATATCTACTTTCCTAATTCTCGTCCTAAGCCAGAAGATATAGGTTGGGATAAGAAAAAGGTCAGTTTCCGCCCAGTCATCAACGGCATACTCTTCGCTTACGTCAAAGACGTCAAGTTGCTGCTGAAAGACCTTAATGCCAACGGCTATTTCCTCCAGAAAGAAGAGTCGCCCAACGACAAGCGGCCCCAAGTGGCAGGCAATGCACACCTCTTCGCGTTAGAAGGCGAGACGGAAGGACTGAAAAGCATGCTCATACATGCCAAGATATCCGACGAGGAAATCTATCGTTACAAGGTCTGCATAGAGCAAAGCGCTGTACATACCGACGACATCAAGATTGTAGGCAAGGACTACGCAGAACTGGCAGCCAACAACGACATCGTGATGATAACCAACGGACCGTTCGTGGGTTACACCGGCGTCATCAAGCAAGTGAAGAGTCACGGCGTGAAAGACCGCTGCTTCCTCTTCTCCTTAGGAGGCTTCTGCGTACAGCTGTCAGGCATCCGCCGCTATGAGGTAATCGTGGTGAAAGAAACCACCAAAGGCACCAAGGCACAGCTGCCCAACACCTGGCGTTATATCGACCAACTGCAAGGCAGGCTGCAAGCCACATACTTCGCCGACAACTCCTCCGCCGTCCTTCGGCATATCCTCGAAATATATAATAAGGTGAAAGACACCGAAAAGTGTCAAGCCCTGCTGCTGGAGGAGGCCAAGCGGAAACAGACAGAAGCAGAAAGCCGTGAGCTGGCATTGCAAGCCGTGTGGCTTCTGCAAGCAAAAGACGACGACTTGGCAGCACTAAAATCCTTGAGCCGTTACTTCCAGAGCACAGACAACAGCGTGGCATACGGACTGGCCGACCTGATACCCGACACGCCCCTACGCCCGTTCCTCACACCAACGTCAGGAGTGGAGCTGCCCAAAGGCAAGAACTACACGCTCTTACCCCACGACGGCTTTGTGGAACTAATATTCCGTGTCAACCTCAAGCAGGAATTTCAGAAAGCGGAGCACTACCCCACCCTCCCTATACAAGACACACACGAAGGAAGGTTCACCGACAACGGCAAGCTGAAAGGAAAGATGCGCAAGGCCCGCCCCTTCCGTCTCTCCCCCGAGGAATACATCTATTATGTGCACATCGGCTTACGCGACAACGAAGGCGGAACGGGAATGACGGCAATGGTCAACTGGGGTGAGTTTGCCCACCGCTATCACTCGCTGAGCCATTACGAGCGCCAAGCCTTCCTCGAAGACCTCATAGCGAAAGGCTATCACCACACCCACCGCCTACTGAGTGAGGCAAACCTGCATGACGAGGGCCCGTCGCTCAGTGGCTTCACATGTCACCTCCCCGACATCAAGACGGAAGACCTCCTGGCACAATACGAGAAATCGCCAAAGACCGCCCGCCTCCCCATCGCCCTACTCCGTCCGCTCCTCCCC